>VFQU01000543.1_pt1 | contig 32046 bp, 33 predicted proteins | sample 3512311 | NCBI WGS metagenome assembly VFQU01 (sample SAMN10412377, study PRJNA504923) | tailings metagenome | isolation source: Relicate 3 Philex TSF3 active mining site | place: Philippines: Tuba, Benguet | collected 2017-08-29
AGCCAAGCCTCAAGCCCCTCTCCCCTGGAGGGAGAGGGGTTGGGGAGAGGGGGCCAACCTAGCGACAAGCTTCACCCCCTCTCCCCCGACACCTCTGCCACAAGGCAAAAGGCGAGACGAGCACCGCAGCGTCTGCCGTGAAGTGACCCCGCATCCCCACCCGATCACGACCAAAGCCACGCCCCACATCGCCACGCGCGCACCCATAATCGGCCCTTCACAACCCGCCCACGCGCACCGCCATGCCCGCTCTGACCAACCCCGGCTCCACCCACGCGCCCTCACCCAACGCGATGCTGCCGAACAACGCCCACATCCGCCGCATCACCGCCGCCGATGACCCCGCGGTGGCCGACATCATCCGCACCGTCATGCCGGAATTCGGCGCCGACGGCCCGGGCTTCGCCATCCATGACCCCGAGGTCGCGGCCATGAGCGCGAACTACGCCGCCCCCGGTCACGCCTACTTCGTTCTGGAGCGCGACGGACGCGTCATCGGCGGCGCCGGCATCGCGCCGCTGGCCGGCGACGTGGCCGGCGTCTGCGAGCTGCGCAAGATGTACTTCCTGCGCGAGGCCCGCGGCATCGGCGCAGGGGCCGCGATGATGGCCGTCTGCCTCGACTACGCCCGCGAAGCCGGCTACCGCCAGTGCTACCTCGAAACTCTCACTGGCATGGACGCCGCCGCCAAGCTCTACGAGCGCAGTGGCTTCACCCGCATTTCGAAGTCCATGGGCGCCACCGGCCACTTCGGCTGCAACCGCTTCTACCTGCGCGAGCTCTGAGGTGAGCGCGCCCTTCGACCGCCTGCTCTGCGGCCTGCGCGCCGCCACCCTCGCCGACGACAGCGGCTACGGCCTGATCGAAGACGCCGCCATCGGCATCCGCGACGGCCGCATTGCCTACATCGGCCCGCAGGCCAAGCTCACCGCCGAGCAGCGCCGGGACGCCCGCGAGATCGAGCTGTTCGACAACGCACTGGCCACGCCGGCCCTGATCGACTGCCACACGCATCTGGTCTTTGGCGGCAATCGCGCCCGCGAATTCGAGATGCGTCTGAACGGCGCCAGCTACACCGAAATCGCCCAGGCCGGCGGCGGCATCCTCAGCACCGTGCGCGCCACCCGCGAAGCCAGCGAGGAGCAGTTGCTAACCGCCGCCCTGCCCCGCGCCCGCGCGCTGATGCGCGACGGCGTGGCGACCATCGAGATCAAATCCGGCTACGGCCTCGACATCGACACCGAGCTGCGCATGCTGCGCGTGGCAAGGCGACTCGGCGAGGTGCTGGGCATCAGCGTGCGCACCACCCTGCTGGCCGCCCATGCCCTGCCGCCCGAATACGCCGGCCGAGCCGACGACTACATCGAACACGTCTGCACCGCCATCCTGCCCGCCGCCCACAAGGAAGGCCTGGTCGACGCCGTCGATGCCTTCTGCGAAGGCATCGGCTTCAGCCCCGAACAGACCCGCCGCGTGTTCGATGCAGCATCCGCACTCGGCCTGCCGGTGAAGCTGCACGCCGACCAGCTCAGCAACCTCGGCGGCGCGGCCCTGGTCGCCGACTACAACGGCCTCAGCGCCGACCACATCGAATTCACCGACGAAGCCGCCGTAGCCCGAATGGCCGAACGCGGCACCGTCGCCGTGCTGCTGCCCGGCGCCTTCCTCTGCCTGCGCGAAACCCAACTGCCCCCCATCGAGGCCCTGCGCCGCCACCGCGTGCCCATGGCCGTCAGCACCGATCTCAACCCCGGCACCTCACCGCTGATGTCCCTGCGCCTGGCCATGAACCTGGCCTGCACCCTCTTCCGCCTGACCCCCGAAGAAGCCCTGCGCGGCGCGACGGTGAATGCGGCGAAGGCGCTGGGGCTGGGCGATCGGGGACGCTTGGCGGAAGGGATGCGGGCGGATATCGCGGTGTGGGGGGTGACGGAGCCGGCGGAGTTGAGCTACTGGATGGGACAGAGCGTCGACGCGCACACCTATTCTCGCGGCGCAAACACTGTGGTTTGACCAGGGATCGCTTCCACACGGGAACTCGATACCACACCGCCAAGCACTGCCAAGACCCAAAGCAAGTCGCCGCCCAACCAACAGCCGACCCATGAAAGCCCTGCTCTTCCTCGGCTCCCGCCGCGCCTCAACACCGCCACAGCCCAAGCGCCTCGGCGAGCGCGTCTGCGCCTTCCTCGGCACACACCTCGCCAGCCGCTTCGAGACGACGCTGGTCGATCCGCTCGACTACCCGCCCACCGAGGTGTTCAAGCCGGTCTTCGCCTACGCCGAAGGCAGCAAGCCGGAGCCGCTCGCGGCGCTTGAGCGGCGCATCCGCGAAGCCGATGCCTATGTGATGGTGAGCCCCGAGTACAACCACAGCATGAGCCCGGCGCTGGCGGATCTGCTCAATCACTTCCCCAGCTCGGCCTTCGCCTTCAAGCCCAGCCTGATCGCGACCTATTCAAGCGGCCAGTGGGGCGGCACACGGGCGGCGGTGAACATGCGCAGCTATCTGTCGGAGCTCGGCTGCCTGCCGGTGTCGGCAATGCTGCATTTTCCGCATGCCGACAAGACCTTCGAGGCTAACGGTGCACCGGGCGCAGACCACGACGCCGAGCGCTGGGCGAAGTACGCCTCGCGCGGCATCGAGCAGCTGCACTGGTGGGCCGAAGCTGCCGCGCAGCAGCGCGCGGCGGTCGATCCCTCTGGTGCGTCGCCGGCCTTCAGACGCTCGCCCCGCGAGCGCGATGCGCCCTGAGCCTGCCGATTGCTCGCGGCGCAGGTCGATGATTCGAGACTCGCACTGCGGTGCTCGCGCTCGCAACCGGTGGATGTAGCGGGCTGCGCCCCGGCGCCCATCCCATCAAGCCTGCCTTAGACTTCGGCGCCTGACCGCGATTGAGACAGCGATGAAGCAGTACCTGCCCCTGTGGATCCACGACTGGCTGGGCGTGCTGATGCCCGCGGGCTACGTGCTGATGGTGCTGGCACTGGCCTGGCTGCTGCGCACCCTGGTGCGGCGGGTCATCCAGCGCTTCGCGGGGCGCTACACCCTGCCCGAGGAGCTGGTGATCGGCGTGCGGCGCACGCTGGGCTTCGCGATCTGGTCCTCCGCACTGCTGACCATCCTGCAGCAGTTCGGGGTGTCGGGCACCGTGCTGTGGACGGCCTTCACCGGGTTCGCCGCGGTGGCGGCGGTGGCGTTCTTCGCGGCGTGGAGCGTGCTCTCCAACCTGTTCTGCGCGCTGCTGATCCTGACCACGCGGCCGTTTCGTCTGGGCGACCACGTCGAGCTGCTGGAAAGCGGCGACAAGCCGGGCCTGAAGGGCAAGGTCATCGACATCAACCTCGTCTACACCACGCTGCGCGAGCTCGAATGCGAGCACAGCCAGGCGGTGCTGCAGGTGCCGAACAACCTGTTCTTCCAGCGCACGGTGCGGCGCTGGCGCGGCGGCGCCGAGCCGCCCTTGGCGCTGGAGAACGGCAAACCGCAGGACACGGGCGACCCCGCAGCCTGAGCCAAAAGACTGGCGCCGCAAGGCCGGCACCACGCGGCGCGAGCATGGACCGCAGCCGCAGCGCGCGGCCTTCTCAGCACTCGCCGACCGGCAAGCGACGCCAACGGCTGCCCGCGAAGCGCCACATCCGGCCGGCCATGGGCCTTCGACCACACGGAGACTGGCGGCCACGGCAAAGGAGTCCACCATGTGGCTGAAACTGATGCTCGGATGTGTCTTGGTCGTGTGTGCCTGGCAGGCGAAGGCGGACGCTCCCGCCCTGAGCGCGGTCGACTCCAGCCTGCTCGATGCGGGCTGCTGGTACATGCGAGAGGACGGTGATGAGGTCTTCCTGATGTGGTTCGCAGCGCCCGTGGACGCAGGCGCTCCAAAGGCGGTGCTTGGACTTGGCGGCAAGAGCGTGCCCCTGCAGCTGGAAGGGGAAGGGACCGAGGCCAGCGTGTTCCGGGGCCAACACCTGCAGGTGCGCGTGCTGGCGGGCGAGGACATTCCGCAGGACTGCGGCGACGAATGCGCCGGCAGCCTGCGTAGGGTTCGCGTGGAAGTGAGCGCGGATAATCAGGCGCCCAGGACATTCGACGCCGTCGAACGCTGCGGCTGCTGAGCAAGAGCGAGCGACGACGACATCGCCGTCGCAGGCTTCGCCATGCCGGTCGCGACCGAGGCGCTTCGCGATGGATCTGGGCCCCGACAGCGCCTCGGGCCTGACCGGCGCTGCAGCAGCGCCTGAAGCACCTCGATTGGTCATCCCCGCGAGTGCGGAACTCACAGGGCTCACGCCCCCTCTTCGCGGGACCATCGCTTGACGGAGGCAATTCGCGGTCGATTGATCGCGCCCGGCGCCAGCAGGACGCCGGGACGAGCGCGGGCGGCGGCGAGTTGGCGCAGCCTCCTGTCGGAAATGGCGCGCGTGCGCCGTAGCCAAGGAGTCCCTCACTGCCGAGACTCCGCATGCGCCGCCTGCCCCGTGTTGCCCTGCTCGCCCTGCTGCCGCTCACCGGCGCGCAGGCTGCCACCACCTACACCGTCACCAGCACTGCAGACAGCGGCGCAGGCAGCCTGCGCGCGGCGATCCAGGCGATCAATGCGAACGCCGCGGAAAACAGCCACACCATCGTCTTCGCGGTCGGCAGCGGGCAGACCATCCAGGTGCTGAGCAACCTGCCGGCCATCGGCCGCAGCGGCGCCTTCGTCACCATCGACGGCAGCGGCAGCCCGGGCCTGCAGATCGACGGCCTGGGCACGAGCCGGCTGCTGTTCTCGTTCGAGAACGCGCTGTTCAGCGTGCGCGATCTGACGCTGACCCGGGGCTTTGCAGGCGGCGGCGGCTGCCTGCGCAGCGGCGTCGATGCCAGCGCCAGTTCGCCCATGGTGGTGGCGCGGGTGCTGTTCTCGGGCTGCCTGGCTGAGATCCAGGGCGGCGGGGCGATCTATGCCGGCGCCCAACTCACGGTCACCGACAGCGTCTTTCTCGACAACCGGGTGACGCTGATCCCCGGCGTGGGCTCCGGCGGCGGGGCCATCCTCAAGACCGGGGCGGGCAACCTGATCGTCGAGCGCAGCACCTTCATCGACAACCGCGTGCAGAGCAACGGCAGCGGCGACGCGACGCCGCTCGGCGGCGCGCTTTACATGGGCGGCAGCAGCCTGAACCACACGGTGCGCGACAGCTGGTTCAGCGGCAATCGGGTGGGCAATCCCGGCGGCACAGCGGGCGGCTTTGGTGGCGCCATCCATCTCGAAAGCGGCGGGCTCAACGTGGAGCGCAGCTTCCTGCGCGGCAACGTGGCGGATCGCGAGGGCGGCGCGATCTCGGTGGCCGCCTTCGCCAACGCTTCCGCAGCGCGCAGCCTCATCGTGCGCAACAGCAGCTTCGTCGCCAACACTGCCGGCTCGGGTGGCGCCGTCCAGTTCGGCAACTACGGCGGCAGCAGCGGCGTGCTGGACATCCGCAACAGCCTGTTCGAGCGCAACGGCGCCAGCGGCGGCGGCGGCCACAGCCTGACCATGCGCGACAGCGTGGGCAGCTTCAATCTGTCGCATACGGCCTTTGGCGCAGTTGGCCTCGACGGCAGCGCTGCCGGGGCGCACTGCTCCGGAGTCGCGAACACACACAACGCGAATGCCGCTCTGCAGGCCACCTCGCTCGGCTGCGGAACCACAGCGCTGAGCGTGGCCACGCTGGGCTTGGTCGGCAGCGAGCCGACCCTGCCGGCCGCACAGCCCGTGGCCTTCGCGCTGGCCACGAACAGCCCTTTGATCGATGCCGGCGTCGAGGGCCCGGCCAGCCTGGCCAGCCCTTCCGCCTGCCTGAGCAGCGATGCCGTGGGCAGACTGCGCCCGCTGTCGGGCGTCTACGGCGGGCCGATCCGCTGCGACATCGGGCCGTTGGAATTCATCGGCCCGATGTTCCGCGACGGCTTCGAGGACTGAGGCGCTGCGGCGCGCGTGCAGGCCAACCGGCTCTCACAGCCTGCGCAGCTGCACGCGGTAGCCCTGCACGGGCGGCTGCGTCACGCCGTCCAGCAGGGGGGTGCCGGAGTCGTCGATGGTGAGTTCGAGTGCATCCGGGCCCAGCACCTGGATCTCGAAGATACCGACGACCCGGACGTCACGCGCAGCGCGCGCGCCGAAGTTGCACTCGGTGTTGGGGAACTGCGCGGTGCAGCCCACGGCCTCGGCCTCGGCGCGCAGCACGCGACCGAGCAGGCGCGTCGGCGTGGCCCAGTAGGTCTCGGAGAACACATGCCACTGGCTGCTGCCGTCGGTGGCGAAGTTGGACCAGCTGCCCCACAGGCTGTCGATGGCCGTCGAGCCCGCGGCACGACGCTGGTGGTTGAGCAGCAGGCCGGTGCCCGAATGCTGCGGCGAGTACCAGGCGCCGCTCAGGTCGTACTGCGCCGTGACCGGGAACCGGTCGGCCGGCGGCTGGCGCGCGGCAGGCCACTGCGTCACCTGCCGATCGGCCGGCGCCTGGATGGCGAGCTCGAGCGGCGGCAGCACGGTCACGCCCTGGACTGGCGTGACGGCGCTGCCATCGGGCGCCGCCTGCGCTTGGTGGGTGTTGAGCACGGTGATGGGCAGCGCGCCGATCTCGGCCTCGTCGAAGCGCACGTTCTCGATGTCGCGGGTGAACGGGGTGAGCACCTGCGGACAGAAAACGAACAGCGCCCGGTTCCAGAACAGATTGAGCACCCTTCCCTCCCCGCTGCGATCGAAGCCAAGCACGCTCGGCGCACAGCTGTCGCGCCAGACACCGCTGATCCGCAGCGTAACCGCCTCACCGGCGGGGATCTCGCGCGTCAGCCGGCCATCGGGCAGGACCCGCTGGATGTCATCAATGCGCGAGGCGGCTCCGGCCTGCGGCGCGAAAAAGGCGGCAAGAAGTGCGGCGAGTGGGAACAGCATCCTGGGCGTCATGAGGTCCTCCGTGTCCTGCGATCGATGGCGAATGCGAGGGGAACGGCCGCGCCCGAGGGCGGGCCGCTGGCACAGTAGCGATTCGACGCGCGCTCGACAGTAAGGAGTGTGTATCGAAAGCGTAGCGGGGGACCCTGTGCGGCAGCCGTCGCGTTGGACATCACTTGCGCGTGATGCAGAACGCTGGGAGCGGTCAATGGCTGATCTCCGCGCGCACCCGCTATGCTCGACGCCGATCCGCCTTGCGCGGCCGCAGCCCACTGACCCGCGAGGCTCACATGCACCGTATGCCCAACCCGCCACAGCGGCCGCTTGCCACGGCCGCCCTTGGCTGTCTTCTGGCCACCGGTGCCGTGCGGGGCCAAACCCTCGACATCGAGGGCGAAACCAAGCACACCGTGGGGGTGCTGCGCGAGGCCGTGAGCGGCGATGCCAGCTGCTACCTGCAGCTGGAAAGCGACAGCGGAGAGATCTTCCACGAGTCGGCGGCGTTCGAGCTGTGCGAGGACGCCTCGCTGATCGGCCAGCGCCTGAAGCTCAGCTACTCGGTCGAGAACGTGCTGGCCGAGTCCTGCCAGGGCGATGTGGACTGCGGCAAGAGCGATCGTGTCGTGCTGGTGACTTCGGCGCGGGTGCTGGGCCCCGCAGCGGCGGCAGCGGCCGCTTCCCTCTGCGCGCCGGACGAGTCGATCGCCTTCGACTGCGCGACCGGCACCAAGCGGGTCTCGGTCTGCGCCTCAGCCGATGCGTCGAACGTGTCGGGCTCGCTGCAGTACCGCTTTGGCAAGGCCGACGGCAGCGCGCCGCCTGAACGGGTCGTGCCGGACCACACCGCAGTGCCGCGGCTGGCCTCGCGCGGCGAATCGACGCCCTTCGCCGGTGGCGGCGGCAGCTGGCTGCGCTTCCACGATGGCGCCTACGCCTACGTGGTCTACAGCGGCGTCGGCCGCTGGGGTGCGGCAGGAGAGACCCTCGAACTGCAGGGGGTGCAGGTGGAGCGCGATGGCCAGATCATCGCCACCCTGCCCTGCACGGCCCCCCTGCGCAGCGCGCTCGGCCCCGACTGGTTCGAGCGCATGGGCGTAATCGCCGAGGGCGAAGAGTTCTATTTCCCCAGCGAGCAGTAACCGCAGCAGGGACACGGCGCCACGAGGCCGCCACGCTTCCGAAGGTTCGGCGGCAAAGCCGAGGCGAGAATCCTCCTGCCCGGGCGTCCCTCGATTCGGCGTTCCCACTCAAGTCCTCAGCGCTTCGCGACGAATCGAGCGTTTGCACGCGCGATCCATCGCTGTGGCCATCCCTGCTCGGTTGGGCGGGCGGTTCTTGACCGACTTCTAGTCGGCCGCTGCTTCGCGGCCGAACAGCCCCGCATGCAGCGCCTCAAACACCGCGGTGGCGTCAACGGTGCCGGCGATCCGGGCAGCGCCGGGGCCGATCCCGCGCACCACGGTGCCGCCGGCGCTGTCGCTGGCGGAGGCCCAGGTGATGTAGAAGGGCAGGCGCTGGCCGTGGCGATCCGGCGGCGTCAGGAAGGGCGCACCGCCGTCGCTGTCCAGCGGCGAGCCGTTCTCGGTGACCGTGGGCAGCGGGCGCGGCAGTTCATCGAGGTCGTCGCTGGTGGCATTCATGCCGCCGTTGTCGGAGTCGGACGCGACGATCACGGTCAGACCGGGATTACGCGCCGCCTGTTCCAGCGCGATCGCGATGGCCCGATCTGCCCCCTGCGCGGCGTCAAGCGTGGCCGGTGCATTGTTGTCGCCCGACAGGTTGTCGGTGGCCTCCTCGTTGCCCACCAGCAGATAGCCCTTAGGACTGTCGGCCAGCTGCTTCAGCGCGGCGGCGATCATCACGTCGAAGCGCGGCGCCTGCGGCTGGAAGTGCGGCCGCTTCTGGGCTGCCAGCGTGGCTTCGTCGGCCTCGTTGAAGGTTTCCTCGGCGGCGAACAGGCCCAGCAGACGCGGCGTGCCCGCCGGCACGGCGGCGAGTTCCTCGGCAGTGAAGACCACGGTGTAGCCCGCCGCGCGCGCCTCCTCGACGAGATTGCGGCCGTCCTCGCGCACGCCCTCGCCGTGGCGACCCGTGACGCCCTTCGGCAGAAAGAACTGCTCGCCGCCGCCCAACGCCACTTCAGGCTGCGCGGCCAGGATCTGCGCAGCGATCTCGGCTTCGTCGTCGCGGTTCGGAACGCGCGCCAGAAAGGCGCCGGTGCCGGGCTCGGTGAGGCTGGAGGAGTTGACCAGGGCGACGCGCTTGCCCGCCGCCTGCGCCTCGCGCATCAGGCTGCCGGCGAAGCCCGAAGCCGAGCGCGTCAGCGGCTCGCCGCGCAGCGTGCCGTAGGCGTCGAGATCGACCCGCAGCCCCCAGGCATGCGTGGTGGCCCCCGCGTTCGAGCTCTGGTTGACGGCGTCGAGCGTTGGCCCGACGTAGAGCGCCACTCGGGGCAGGCGGTCCCAGCCGAGCCGCCCATCGACGCCCACGGTGTACAGGCGCGTCGCCATCCAGGTGTTGGCGCCCATGCCGTCAGGGTGGAGGAAGATCGCGCTGCCGCTGGCATGGGCGGACGACAGCGGCGCCAGCATGGACAGGGCGGCGGCAAGAGCGAGACAGCGGACAGGACGCATACGGTCACCAGGGCAGCGAACGAAACTCCGCACTCTGCACGGCACACATGACAGCCACCCGCTCGGAAACATGACAGGAGGCGCAGAACGGCCACCCACACCTGGCCTCGACCCCGCGCAAACCAGAATGCGCGCCTCCCTCCCCCTCCTGGGCCCCTCCCATGGTCAACCTCGCCCTGTTCCACGCCACCCTCCCCCAATACCTGCAGAACCACGCCGGCGAAGCCGACCAGAAGAACCTGCAGGTTGTCCTCTCCGGCGAGCGCAAGGAGCAGCTGCTCGCCGCCGCCGGCACGGTGCGCGTGGATGCGCTGGTGGTGGATCTCGGCCTGCTCGGCGAGCGGCCGGAAGCGGTCCTCGAGGAGCTGGAGCGCGCGTTCAACCCCGAGCTGAGCCTCGTGGTCTACGCCTTCGCGAAATGGGACCTGATCGAACGCCTGCGCGGCCCGCGCCGACAGCTGCTGCGCGCGCCGGTGAGTGCACGCTCGCTGCGCTCGAACATGATCGGCCTGATCGTCAAGCACCTGGCGACCAGCGCACCCGCGAGCGCGGCAGCGGTCAGCCCTGAGGCGACCCTGCTGCGCTTGGAGCAGCAGCCGCCGATGCGGCGCTACGACGACCTGCAGCTGGCCGCGCTGCAGGACGTGAAATCGCTGGTCGACTGCGAGTGCCCCAACCAGGTGGCCGACCTCGTGCTGGCGCTCAACGCCTTCGAGACCTATTCGGCGCAGTGCCAGAACCGCAACGAGAAGGACGCGCAGATCCACCGCATGCTCGCCCGCGTCACCGGCCATGCGCGCGCGGTGATGGAGTACGCGCTGAAGGAGCTCTGCGCCTTCGAGAACATCGACCCGGCGGCGCTGGTCCGGCAGGCCGGTCGCGCGAACGGCTGAGGCGGGTCCCCGACGCTGCGCTCGCGCCCTTGGCTGCGCGCGCAGCGGTCGGGCTTCGGCCACAATCCGGGCACTGCCCCCGCCAGTGCGACCGCATGCTTCCGTCCTCAAGCCCGACCGACACCCTTGCGGCGGCCACGACCTCTCGCCTGATCGCCTTCCTGCGCGAAATCGGCCTGCGCGTCGATGAAGAAGCGCTGCCGACGCCGGGCTTCCTGCCGGGCGTGGCGATTCGCGCGGGGGGCCTGGTGGTGGACCGGGCCGCTTTGCAGTGGCCGGGCGATCTCCTGCACGAAGCCGGCCATCTCGCGGTGATGCCCGCGGCCCTGCGGCCTGCACAGAGCGGCACACTGCACGACTGCGAGCACGTCGCGCATGCCGGTGAAGCCGAAGCCACCGCGTGGGCCTATGCCGCCGCCTGCGCGGTCGGTCTGTCCGCGCGCGAGCTGTTCCATGCCGGCGGCTACCACGGCCAGGGCGAAGCGCTGGCGACGACCTTCGGCTTCGGCGTCTATCCCGGCCTGCACGGGCTGATGCAGGCCGGCATGGCCTATGGCCTGGCGGAAGCGCGGACGCTCGGGGTCGAGCCCTTCCCGCGAATGCGCCGCTGGCTGCGCGGATGAAGGCGGCGCGTACCGACGTTATGAGCCGCCGCCAGGCCGCGCCGGCCGCATCATGCGTGCCCTGCAAACGCCTTCCGCGAGTGCTCCCATGTCCCACGCACTGACGGTAGCAGCGCCAGTACCGGATCCAGCCGGCGCGGCCACGCGGCGCATGGCGGGCCATGCCCCAGAGGCTGGATCGGATTGAGCCGTCGGCGCATCAGCATTCTGGGAATCGCGATCGCGCTGGGCCTGCTGGCCGGTGGCGCTGCGCTGATCGCCTTTCCGCGGGCGATCGTGGTCCATCCTGCAGGCAGCTGGAAACTGCCCGAGCCCGCACGCGCCCTCGGCCGACAGGCGCTCAACGAGGACGCCGTGCGCCTGTACGGCGTGGCCTGCCTGCCGATCGGCCTGGTGCTGCTGCTCGTCTCCGCCTATCCCCTGCGGGAGCGTCGATAGCGCGCGGCGGTCCATGTCATGTGCAGGCCCCTGGCCAGGCGTTCAGGCCGCGGCCAGCGCCTTCAGCAAGCCAGCGGCTAAGCTCGCTCCGGCACGGCCCGCCGGAGCACGTCGCATTTCGCAGCCGCAGGCTGCACTCGCCGGGGACGACCCCGGCGGTCTGGTGTCCTTATGTGCGGGGACGACCCTGCTGCCGGGAGTCCCCCATGAGCTGGATCTGGCTGTTCCTTGCAGGCCTGCTGGAGATCGTCTGGGCCATTGGCCTCAAGTACACCGATGGCTTTACCCGCCCAGCGCCCACCGCGATCACGGTCGCTGCGATGGCGGCGAGCTTCTACCTGCTGAGCCTCGCCCTGCGCAGCCTTCCCTTGGGCACGGCCTATGCGGTCTGGGTCGGCATCGGCGCCGTCGGCACCGCGCTGGCCGGTGTCCTGCTCTTCGACGAGTCGATGTCGACACTCAAGGCGATCAGCCTGCTGCTGGTGGTCGCCGGCATCGCCGGACTGAAACTCGCCAGCAGCACCTGAGCGCATCCAGCCGGACGCGCGGGGTCGAGACACGGCGCGGTGCGCGCGAGACGCCTCCGCGCCCCTGCCCTCGAGGTGCTCAGACCTTGCGCAGGTAGCAGGCCTTCAGCATGAAGTTGCCGGCATCCATGCGGCAGTCGACCTCATGGTCGCCGCCCACCAGGCGGATGCTCTTGACCTTGCTGCCGACCTTGAGCACGGTCGAGCTGCCTTTGACCTTGAGGTCCTTGATCAGCACCACCGAGTCGCCCTCGGTCAGCGGCGTGCCGTTGGCATCGACCACCACGCGCTCGGCATCGGCCTCCTCCTCGACGGCCGCGCCCTGCGGCCACTCGTGGGCGCAGTCGGGGCAGATCCACTGCTCGCCGTCGGGATAGGTGTTTTCCGAACCGCACTGCGGGCAGGAGGGGATCGAATCGGGCATGACGGCAACCGTGGACAGGGCGTGAAAGCATACGCCCCGTCCCGCGCGCCCCCAAGCGCGATCAGCCGCTCAGGCTGCGCTCGAACAGCGCGAGGGTCCTCGACCAGGCCTCGCGCGCGGCGGCCTCGCTGTAGCGCGGGGTGGTGTCGTTGTGGAACCCGTGCAGGGTGCCTTCGGGCTGGAACAGCGTGAAGCGCGTGCCGGCGGCGGTCAGCGCGGCCTCGTACGGCGGCCAGGTGGCGTTGACGCGCTCATCGTCGGCTGCGAGCACCACCAGCAGCTCGGCCCGGATGTCCGGCACGCCTTCCAAGGGCGCGGCACCGCCGTAGTAGGGCGCGGCGGCGGCGAGCTCGGGCAGGCGCGTGGCCATCAGGTTGACGATCGCACCGCCGTAGCAGAAACCGGTGGCGCCGAGCTTGCCGTTGCCGCCTTCGAGCGCGAGCAGCCAGCGCGCGGCGGCCAGGAAGTCCTCGCGGCACTTGGCCTGATCGAGCTGCGGGAACAGCGCGCGCGCCGAGTCCTCGTCGCCGGGATAGCCGCCGAGGGTGAACAGGGCGTCGGGCGCGAAGGCGCGATAGCCAGCGAGCGCGAGGCGACGTGCAACGTCTTCGATGTGCGGATTCAAACCGCGATTCTCGTGCACCACCAGCACGCTGGGCAGCGGGCCCGCAGCCTGCGCAGGCTGGGCCAAATAGCCCCGCCCCTTTCCATGACCCTGCGGCGAGTCGAACTCGCGGTACTCAATGCGCAGGCGCGGATCGTCGGCGGCCACCTGCTGGGCGGCGGCGAACTGCGGGCTGAGCGCCGCCAGCAGGCCCGCGGCTCCCGCGGCTCCCGTGGCGTAGCGCCCCGCGCCTGCGAGAAAAGCGCGGCGGTCAATGGCGCCGTGCACGAACTGGTCGAACAGGCGCAGCACTTCGGGATGGAAATCGTGCTGGTCGAGGCGGCGCGGGGTACTCATGGCGCGTTCCAGGATCGGGGTGGCCCGCAAGGCTGGTGGTGCGGGCATCGCGGTCGCGTGAATCGGGGCGCCCCGCGTCCGGCGCCGTCCGCGCAGCGGCGGAATAGGGGGCGGTCAGCGGACGGCGCGCGCCGCTCAGCCGGGGCTGACGGCCAGGGGATAGACCTCGCGGATCGGACAGCGACTGCCGAGCCGGCTGGCGGCCATGCCGCCGAGATCGGCGCGATCGTGGGGCAGGATGACCACGGCGTCGCCGGTGTTGCCGCAGATGAGGCCGTTGTTGGCGCCCGAGGCGAAATCGATGTTCTCGAAGCGGCCGAGATCGGGACAGCTGCCGTCGAGCTCGACACGGTAGCGGGCGCGGCCGGCGCCGCGCCGGGCCGATGTCTCGACCACCAGACCGCCATCGGCCTCGTTCCAGGCGCGCAGGTGGCGCGAGGCGAAGCAGAAGTCGGCGCTGCCGCCGAACCCGCTGTGCGCCTTTCCCCGCACTTCGACGGTGGCCAGCCGGCGCGCCGAGGCCTCGCGCGCCAGCCGCGCGAATTCACGCGGCTCGACCGGTGCCAGCGCGGCGATGGCGCAGGTGGCGCCGCCCGGCTGCACCTGCACGAAGGCACCCTCGCCGCAGGCCCAGCCCTCGCGGGCCAGGAGGCTGGGCTGGGCCTCGGCCTGAAGCACCGCCTCGCAGGCCTCAGCCAGCTCGACGCGGAAGCGCCGGCCGTTCGACAGCGCCACCGCCAGCTGCCAGGCCGACGGTGCGTGGAAGGCTTCGACCAGGCGGGCATCGAGGCAATCCGGCGAGGGCGCGGGCGAACGGGCCGCGGCCGGGCCGGCCAGCGCAAGCGCAATCAGCGCAAGCGCACGGCGATTCAACGGGCCACCTGCGCGATGGGAAAGACTTCGCGGATCGCGCAGTTCGACCCCAGCGGAGTGACCGGGATCAGGCCCACATCCAACAGCTCTACCCGATCCCCGGCGTTGCCGCAGATCACGCCGTTGTCGGTGCCTGAGCGGAAACCCACGGTGACCGCGCGGCCAAGATCGGGGCAGGTTTCGCCCAGTTCGACTCTGTAGCGCGTGTTGCCGCCCGAGCGACGTGCAGCCACTTCGACCTCCAGCGCTTCGCCTGACTCGCTCCAGCCACGCACATGTCTGGCCGCGAAGCAGTGGTCGTGGCTGCCGCGGAAGCCGCGCGGCGCCCTCTCATTGACCTCCAGGGGCGCGAGCCGGACGTCGTCCCCCTGCCCGGCCTCACGCAGCAGGGCCGCGAACTCGCGCTCGTCCGCCGGCGCCAGCGCGGCAATCGCGCAGGTGGCGCCGGTGCTGGCATCGACGACGAATTCGCGCGGGCCGCCGCAGGCCCAGCCCTCCTGCGACAGCAGGCTGAGCTTGGCCGCGTCTTCGAGCACGACAGGGCAGGCCGACTGCAGTTCGACGCGGAAGCGTCGACCGTCCGCCTGCGCCACGGCCAGCTGCCAGGGAGACACCGGATACATGCGGTCGACCTGCCGCGCATCGAGGCAGTCCGATGAGGGCGCCGGCGCGCGCGGCGCATCGGCCAGGGCGAAGGACGAGGACACGCAGCACGACAGCAGCAGAAGCGAACGCAAGGACATGGAACCCCCAAAAGGAACGTGACCGAACGGGCCGCACGGCACTGTGCCAAGCCGGCAGGGGGTCAGCAAGTGGCTGCATCGCTCTGCGACAGACGCTTTGGACAGCTTGCATTCAGCGATGCAGCCACGGGCTGCGTCGGCGCGGGCAGGCGGGGTTTTGAGTCGCCTCAAGGCCACGGGCGATAATGCCGCCCACAATCGCCTCCGCTCCGAGGCCTTCCCTTTCCCCTCAAGCGCCCCTCCCACGCGTCGGCCCCGGCTGGTGCAGCCGGGCGCGTGGAATCCGCTCCGCATGAACTCCGCCGTCCAGCCCGCCCGCGCCGAAGCCGACAAGCCCTACCGCATCGAGCGGGTCACCGCCGTGCACCACTGGACCGACCAGTACTTCACCCTGCACACCACCCGCGACGAGGGCCTGCGCTTCGAGAACGGCCAGTTCGTGATGATCGGCCTGATGGTCGACGGCAAGCCGCTGCTGCGCGCCTACTCGATCGTCAGCCCGAACTGGGAGGAGCAGCTCGAGTTCCTGAGCATCAAGGTGCCGGACGGCGCGCTCACCTCGCGGCTGCAGCACATCCAGCCCGGCGACGAGCTGCTGGTGAGCAAGAAGCCCACCGGCACCCTGCTGATCTCGGACGTGAAGCCCGGCCGCAACCTCTACCTGCTGGCGACGGGCACCGGGCTCGCGCCGTTCCTGGCCATCGTCCGCGACCCCGAGACCTACGAGCGCTACGAGAAGATCATCGTGGTCCACGGCGTGCGGCTGGAGCGCGACCTCGCCTACCGTGACTTCCTCACCCGCGAGCTGCAGCAGCACGAGTACCTGGGCGAGATGGTGCGCAGCAAGCTGCTCTACTACCCGGCGGTGAGCCGCGAGCCCTTCGTGCACGCCGGCCGCATCACCGAGCTGATGGACTCCGGCCAGATGATGCGCGACCTCGGGCTCGCCCCGCTGGAGCCCGCGCACGACCGCGCCATGATCTGCGGCAGCCCCGGCATGCTGGCCGACTTCCGTGCCCTGCTCGACCGCCGCGGCTTCGAGGTCAGCCCGCGCATCGGCACGCCGGGCCACTACGTGTTCGAGCGCGCCTTCGTCGAGAAGTGAACCGGCGCGCCCGGTCTCGGGCCCCGTCTCAGGCCGGCAGGATGCCCGCGTCGAGGGCGTCGCGTGCGGCATCCCGCGAGGGCTCCTCGCGCTGCGCCGCCAGCTCGGCGAGCGCAGCTAGGGCGGCCTGCTCGAAGTCGTCGCCGACCCACAGGCTATGCAGGCCCGCGACCGGCAGCTCGCCCATGGCCCCGCCCAGGTGTTCGCCCGCCAGCAGCACCGGCACCCCCGCGGCCTCCAGCCAGCCGCGGGTGATCTGCGCGTCGATGTAGCTGTCGGCCTCGTAGACTTTGCGCATGCCTGAGCCATGGGGTTCCAATCGATGAAGCCGAGAGAGTACGCGCTGCCGCACCGCCTGCCTGTGTGGCTGTCGGCCCTCCTGCTGGCGCTGGCCGGCTGCGCGCCGCAGCCGCTGCCGCCCGAGTTCGGCCGCATCGAGGGCATCGAGGTCGTCGACCTGCGAGAGGGTGAGGGCGTGCCCGCCAAGCCGGGCGACCGCCTGCGCATGCACTACCGCGGCTACCTCTACGACCAGCGCGCCGAAGGCGGCCGCGGGCCCATGTTCGACGACTCGCACGCGCGCGGCCGGCCCTTCGAGTTCGTGCTGGGCGCGGGACAGGTGATCCGCGGTTGGGACGAAGGCCTCGTCGGGCTCAAGCCCGGCGGCCAGCGCGTTCTGCGGCTGGGCCCGGACTATGGCTACGGCGAGCGCGGCGCCGGCCGCGCGATCCCGCCGGGCGCTTCGCTGGTGTTCGAGGTCGAGCGCGTGGCCGAAACCGACTGAGCAGGGCGCTCTCAGACCGCGGGACTGCGCTCCTCGCGCCAGCGCTGGGCGCCGAGGAAAATCATCCGCAGCTGGCGGGTCAGCTCCTGCTGCTGCTCGCGCTCGGCCTGGGCGTCGCCGGGCGGCAGATCCAGAATGTCGTTGATGGCATTGATCACCGTGGCCACCACCAGCCGACACAGCAGGGCCAGGGTGTTGCCATCGAGGCCGGGCATCAGGTTCAGGCGGCGCATGTCCTGCGCCATCTCCTGCGCGAAGTGGCCCTCTTCGGTGCGGATGGCCTGGCGGATCACCGGCGCCCCACCGCCGCGCTCGGAGGCGATGAACAGGAAATGCGCGCGGTGCTGCTGCACGTAGGTGCGGAAGATCAGCACCGAGCTGCGCAGGATCTGGGTGGGCGGCAGGCCGGTGCGGCGCGCCTCGCGCAGCAGGCGGCGCAGCGTGGCGCCCGACTCCTCGACCAGGGCGAGGCCCAGCTCGTCGAGATTGGGGAAGTGGCGGTAGAACGCCGCCGGCACCACGCCGGCCTCGCGGGTGATCTCGCGCAGGCTGAGCGAGGCGAAGCTGCGTCCGGTGCCCATCAACTGCAGGGCAGCCGACAGCAGCTGGGCGCGCGTCAGCAGACGGCGCTCATCGCGGGTCAGGGCGGGGTCGGCCTCACCGGCCGTTCGTAGGTTCATCGGGATGGCAGGGCGCGTGAGTGCCGCAGTGTAACCGCGCCGGGCGGCACGGCCTCGCGGGACTCGGGGCTCACGCCTCGCGCGCCCGCGCCCACGCTTCGAACTCGGCCGGAGCCAGCGCGGGCGCGAACAGGTAGCCCTGCCCGCGTCCGCAGCCCATGGCTTGCAGGGCGACGCGCTGCTCTTCCAGCTCGATGCCCTCGGCGGTGAGCGCCAGCCCGAGATCACCGGCGAAACCGATGATGGTGCGGACAATGGCACGGTGCCTCGGGTTGCTGCCCATGTCGCGGATGAAGCCGCGATCGATCTTCAGCGCGTCGAAAGGTGAATCCGCAAACCGCTCCAGCGAGCTGTAGCCGGTGCCGAAGTCATCGACCGCCAGGCCGGCGCCCGTCGATTTCAGGGCAGCGAGGCGCTCGGCAGCCTGGCCCATGTCGCCGCCGAACACGCGCTCGGTGACCTCGATCTGCAGGTTGGCGGCAGGCAGTCCAGAGGTCAGCAGCGCCGCCCGGACCTCATGCGCCGCCGCTTGGGAGGCGACCAGACGCTCGTCCATGTTCACGTTCAGGGTGAAGCCGTCGCGCTGCAGGCCACGCCGCCACTCTGCGGCCTGTCGACAGGCCGCACGCAGCACCCAGAGGTCGATCTCGCCGATCAGCCCGGCCTCTTCGGCCAAGGGCAGGAACTCGCCGGGCAGCAGCAGTCCTCGCCGCGGATGGCGCCAGCGGACCAGCGCCTCGCACCCCAGCGCGCGGCCAGTGCCGAGGTCGACGATCGGCTGGTAATGCACCTCGAACTCGCCACGACCGATGGCCAAGCGCAGGTCGGTCTGCAGTTCGAAGCGGCGGCGCGCTTCCGCGTGCATGGCCTCGTCGAACACCGCGAAGCCGCCTTTGCCCTGCGCCTTGGCGCGATACATGGCGGTGTCGGCGTCGCGCAGGATCTGCTCGGGCCAGCGGTAGTCCGGATGCCCGAGGACGATGCCGACGCTGGCCCCGGAGTAGACCTCATGACCATCGACGCGGAAAGGGCGCTCGAACAGCTCGGCGATGAGCCGCGCGGTGGCCTCAGCGCGCTCGCGCGTGCAGGGGCCCTTGGGCAGCAGGCTGAATTCGTCGCCACCGTAGCGCGCGAGCAGCGCCTCGCGCCCCAGGGTCAGGGACAGCCGCTCGCCGATCGCCACCAGCAGGCGATCGCCGGCGCCGTGCCCCAGGCTGTCGTTGACCCATTTGAAGCCGTCGAGGTCGAGGAACAGCACGGCGTAGTCGTGGCAGTCGCGGCCCTGGGCCTCGCCCAGCGTGATCAGCAGCTGTTGTTCGAACTGCCAGCGGTTGGGCAGGCCGGTGAGAGGGTCGAAGTTGGCGTGGAACCGCAGCAGATGCTCGGCCTCGCGCTGTTGGCTGATGTCGACCACCGAACCGGCGAGCTCCATGCCGCCCGCGCCTTCGCCACCACGCTGCACCGACAGGTTGACCCACAGCAGGCTGCCGTCCTGACCCACCAGCCGGGTGGTGAAGTCAGCCACGCGTCCATCCGCGCGCAGGCGCGCCAGCAGGCGATCGCGATCTTCGGGATCGGCGTACAGGCGATCCACGTGCTCCAGCGCGTGCACCAGCGTCGCCGGATCGGGATAGCCCAGCATGCGCGAGAGTGCCGGATTGACGTCGAGGAAGCGCCCCTGCTCGGTGCTTCGGAACAGCCCCACCGGCGAGCGATCGAACAGCTCGCGGTAGCGCGCCTCGGCGTCGGCGAGCGCCTGCCGCTGGCGCTGCTCGAGGGTGATGTCGCGCATCACCCCGGTCGAAGCGATGTCGCCCTGGTAAAGAATGGCGTCGGCATGCACCTCGACGCTGATCACGTGGCCCAAGCGGTGCAGCAGGCGGATGACGTAACGCTGCACGTCGAGCGAACCGTCTTCGCGGGCCTGCCGCCGCGCCAGCTGGGCTTCGGCATCATCGGGATGCACGAGCTGCATGTAGCTGTGACCGATGAGTTCTGCCGGCGCGTAGCCGAGCATCTCGGCCAGGGCCGGGTTGACGAACAGCATGCGCCCGCGCTGGATCAGGAACACACCGTCGCGACAATTCTGGACCAGTGCCCGGTACAGGGACTCCGATTCACGCAAGGCCTGCTGGGCTTCGAGCTCGGCGCTGACGTCCACCAGCGAACCCTCATGGAAAAGGGTCCGGCCGGTGGAATCGTTGACGGCGCGGGCGTTGACGCTGACCCAGACCAGGCTGCCGTCGCGGCGACGCATGCGCTGCCGGCGCCCGCGCACCCGACCGCTGACCGCAAGCTCCTCGCGGATCCGCGCCGCGTCGGCTGGATCCGCGTAGAGGCGCTCGACCTCTTCTGCCAGGGCCAGCAGCATCTGCGCCGGCGAGTCATAGCCGAACAGCTTGGCCATCGCCGGGTTGGCATCGATCAGGCCGCCGTCGGGGAGACTCCGGTACAGGCCCTCGGCGGCATGCCAGTACAGAGAACGATAGCTCTCGCGCTGCGGATCGGGGGTGTGCTCGGCGAGACGTTCGGGCGACACATCGAGCAGCAGGAAGATGTGGGTGCCGTCGTCCGCGTCCATGCACTCGGCGTTGATCCTGCACAGCAGCAGGTGTCCCTTGGCATGGCGGACGGTCACCTGCAGCCCGCTGACCCGCCCGTACTCGCGCAGCTGGGACCAGATGGCCGTGCGCGCGGACATCTCCGGCCACAGGCCGAGCTCCAGCGGCCGCCGCCCGACGGTGTCCTCTCTCCGGTAGCCAAGCATCCGCTCGAGCGCGGGATTGACTTCCAGCACGGTGCCGCGGTCGGCGCAGAGCAGCGCCACCACCGTATCCGAGTGCCTGAAGCGATCCAGAAGACCCACCCAACGCCCTCCCCTGCGCGAGACGCCGACTATACGGACCCGGTCGGCGGCCTGCGCGCCGGTTTGCCGGGTTCGCCGGGTTTCCTGCAAGCTTGAGGCCAACGAAGCTGTCCGCGACCCGCTTGCCCAAGGCCAGGCGACGTCGCGAGGCTCGCCCTCCGCCCTCTGCTCCCGAGCCTTGCCCCTTGAGTCCGACACGCCCCCGAATCCACCGCCTGAGCCTTGCGCTCGGCGTCGCACTGGCCGGCACGGCCCAGGCACAGACGGCCTTGCCCGACTGGAGCCTGTGCCGGGTGCGCGAGCTACCCGCCTTCTATCGTTCGGATCTGCCGCGTGACGTTGACCGCGAAAGCGCGCCGGTCGACGTGGTCGGCCGCGCATTCCGCATCGAAGGCCCCGGGCAGTACGTCCTTGAGGGCGACGCAGAACTGCTGCGCGCCGACCAGCGCCTGCTGGCGCCGCGACTGGATTACGCCGCCGGCAGCGGGACCTTCAGCGCCCCGCAGGGCCTGCAGTACCAGGACCGCGCCCTGCTGATCGAAGCGGCGCAGGCCAAGGGCGATCTCAAGCGCGACCAGACCGAGCTCAGCGACCTGCGCTACCAGATGCTGGAGCTGCGCGGCAACGGCGTGGCCGCCGCGGCGCGCATGGAGGGCACCCTCAGCTCTCTCGACAGCGTCACCTACACGACCTGCGAACCGGGTCAGGCGACTTGGCAGTTCCGCGCTCAGCAGATCGACCTCGACACCGCCACCGGCCTCGGGAAAGCCCGCAACGCACGGCTGGAGTTCGCCGGCCTGCCGGTGTTCTACCTGCCCTACGTGACCTTTCCGATCGACGAACGCCGGCGCAGCGGCTTCCTGTACCCCGGCGTGGGTTCGGGCAACAGCAACGGCCTCGACATCCGCCTGCCCTACTACCTGAACCTGGCGCCCAACTACGACGCCACGGTCGTACTGCGCAGCCTCGGTCGGCGTGGCCTGATGCTGGGCGGCGAGTTCCGCTACCTGGGCCGGAGCTTCGAAGGCCAGCTCGAAGGCGACTGGCTGCCCAACGACGACGTGCGCGGCCGCGACCGCGGCGCCCTGCGCTACCGGCACTACGGCCGCCTGTCGCCAGCCTGGACGGTGCAGGCCGATCTCAACCATGTGTCGGACGACCGCTACTTCGAGGACTTCGGCGATTCGCTCACCAGCATCTCGACCACCCTGCTGGAGAGTCAGGCCGGTCTGCGCGGTCGCGGACTGCAATGGCAGGCCAGTGCGGTCGCGCGGGATTTCCAGCTGGTCGATCCGCTGATCGCCGACAGCGCCGCACCCTTCCAGCAACTGCCGCAGCTGCGCTTCAGCGGCTGGCTGCCAGCCGGGCCGGTGCGCGTCGGCCTCGACGCCGAACTGGTCGCCTTCGGCCACGAGGACCGCGCTGCCGGCGGCCGCTATGACCTGCGCCCCTGGCTGCGCGCGCCGATCGAGCGCGCCTGGGGCTTCCTGCGCCCGGAACTGGCCTTCCGCCAGACCGGCTACCGGCTCGACCGGGGGTTCGAAGCCGACTTCGCAGATCGCAGCCCAGAGCGCAGCCTGCCGATCGTGAGCCTGGACAGCGGGCTTCTGTTCGAGCGCTCGACCCGGCTGTTCGGTACCGATCTGCAGCAGACGCTCGAGCCTCGTCTGTTCTACCTGCGCGCGCCCTTCCGCGACCAGGACGAACTGCCGCTGTTCGACACCCAGGAGCTGTCCTTCAGCTTCGCCCAGCTGTTCCGCTCGAACCGCTTCACCGGCGCCGACCGGCAGATGGACGCCAACCAGCTCACGCTGGCGGTGGGCAGCCGCTTCTTCGACGCCGGCGACGGCCGCGAGCGCTTCGCCGCCAGCGTCGGCCAGATCCGCTACTTCGACCCGCCGCGGGTCGGCCTGACGCCGGGCGGCCTGGCCTCACGACCGAACGCCTCACCGTTCGTCGGTGAGCTCTCGGCCAATTTCACCCGCAACTTCTCGGCTGGGATCGGCAGCCAGTGGGACCCCGATCTCGACCGCACCGACCTCTCGGCCCTGCGTGCGCAGTACCGTCGGGATGATGGCAGCGTGGCCAACCTGAGCTACCGCTTCCGTCGCACCGCCGGCGCCCCGGTCGAGCAGATCGACAGCAGCTGGCTGGTGCCTGTCAGCCCGGCCTGGCGCATCCTCGGCCGCTGGAACTACTCCATCGCCGATCGCCGCACCATCGAGGCCTTCGCCGGCCTGCAGTGGGAAAGCTGCTGCGTGGCCGTGCGCCTGCTGGGCCGGCACTATGTGCGCAACCGCGAGGGCGAGAAGAACAACGCGCTCTACGTCGAGATCGAGCTGAAGGGCCTCGGCCGCTTCGGTCGCGACTCAGAGGAGCTTTTGCAGCGTGCTATCCTCGGCTACTCGCGCTAGCCGCCCGCACCGGCGCGCACGGCCTGCCTCCACCGCCTTGCCCGCCGCGCGACCGGCCTGTGGCCCGAGCCCTCCGTTCCGTGCCCGGGCGAGCGTTTAGGCCACATCCATGCGCCCCGTGCGAGCCTCCGGGCACTGCCTGCAGCCCCGCGCCGCCGAATCCCACCCAGAACACACACGAGACCGTTCACGCATCAACCGGATCGCCTCCCGCTGCATCGCCCTGCTGGCCCTGCTGGCCGCCGCGTTCGTCGCCCCCGTCCACGCCCAGCTCGCCGTACCCGTCGCGCCGGTCGAGAGCGTGGTCGCCGTGGTCGAAGAGGACGTCATCCTGCGCAGCGAGCTCGACCGCGCCCTCGCCAACATCACCGCCCAGTACGCCGACCGCCGCGACCAGCTGCCGCCGCAGGCGGCGCTGGAGCGCCAGGTCCTGGAGCGTCTCATCCTGCTGCGCCTGCAGGTGCAGCGCGCTCGCGAGATGGGCGTGCGCGTGCCCGATACCGAAGTCGAGGAAGCCATCCGCCGCATCGCCCAGCAGAACAACATCAGCCTCGAGCAGATGCGCAGCCAGCTGGCCAACGACGGCATCGACCTGCCGGAGTTCGCACAGTCCCTGCGCGACGAGATGGTGGTCCAGCGCCTGCGCCAGCAGATCGTCCAGAGTCGCGTGCAGGTCAGCGAGAGCGAGATCGACATCCTGCTGGCGTCCGAATCGCAGCAGGTCGGGCGGGTCCGCGCCGCGAACATCCTGGTCGCCTTGCCTGACGGCGCCACGCCTGAGCAGATCGAGCTGGCGAAGACCAAGATCGACGGCGTGCGCAGTCTGATCGCGCGCGGCGAAATGGGCTTCCAGGCGGCGGCCATCCGCTATTCCGACGCTCCCAACGCACTCGAGGGCGGTGATCTCGGCGTGCGTCGCCTCGACGAGATGCCGCCGCTGTTCGCGCGCATGCTCGAGTCGATGCAGCCGGGCGACGTGTCGGAGGCGGTGCGCGGCCCGGGCGGCTACCACCTGCTGCAGTTGGTCGAGCGCGCCAACGACGGCCCGCAGCAGCTGACCGAGTACAACGCCCGCCACATCATGGTGCGGATCAACGAGGTGGTCAGCCGCGAGGATGCGCGCGCGCGCATCGACGCCCTGCTGGCGCGCGTCCGCGCCGGCGAGGACTTCGGCGATGTGGCCCGCGCCGAGTCGCAGGACGCCGCCACCCGCAACCAGGGCGGCGACATGGGCTGGTTCCCGGCCAACGCCTGGGGCGAGGCCATCGGCCAGGCGGTGATGGCGCTCAAGGACGGCGAGATCTCCGAGCCGTTCGTGAGCAGCAGCGGCTGGCACATCCTGCAGCGCCTTGGCACGCGCGAACAGGACATCACCGATCGCGTGCGTCGCGACGAGGCCCGCGAGACCATCGGCCGCCGCAAGGCCGAGGACGAATACGAGCGCTTCCTGCGTCAGCTGCGCGACGAGGCCTACGTCGAAACCCGTCTGGCAGGCTGAGCGGCCGCATGGGCGCGGCCACGCGCACGCACCGCGGCGCGGCGCGCCTGCTGCTGATTCCGGGCGAACCCGCGGGCATCGGCCCGGAGCTGGCGCTGAAACTCGCGCTCGGGCCGCGCGACTCGGAGCTTCTCGCCTTGGCCGATCCGGCCCAGCTGGCGGACATCGCCAGCCGGCTCGGGCTTGAAGTCGAGATCCACGAAAGCGCAGGCGAGCGCATCGAGCGCCGCGGCGGCCACCTCTCGGTGCTGCCGCGGCGGCTCGCGGTTACCGCTGTGCCAGGCTCGGTCGACAGCGCCAATGTCGCGCAGGTGCTGGGCTGCATCGACCTCGGCGTCGACCTGTGCCGCCGCGGCGAGTTCGAGGGCCTGGTCACCGGCCCCGTGCACAAGGCGGTGATCAACGCCGCCGGCATTCCCTTCAGCGGCATGACGGAGCGCCTCGCCGAGCGCGCGGGCGTGGATGACGTGGTGATGATGCTGGCCTCGCCCAGCCTGCGCGTGGCGCTGGTCACCACCCACCTGCCGCTGCGCTCGGTGCCTGATGCCATCACCGCAGCACGCATCGCCCGCGTCGCCCGCACCCTGCACGCCGCGCTGCGCCGCGACTTCGGCATCGCCGCGCCGCGTATCGCCGTGCTCGGGCTGAATCCGCACGCCGGCGAGGACGGCCACCTCGGGCGCGAGGAGATCGAGATCATCACCCCCTGCCTTCAGGCGCTGCGCGCCGAGGGCATGGACCTGGCCGGCCCGCTGCCTGCGGACACCGCCTTCCTGCCGCAGGTGCTGTCGGGCGTGGATGCGGTGCTCGCCATGTATCACGACCAGGGCCTGCCGGTGCTCAAGTACAGCGGCTTTGAGCAGGCCGTGAACATCAGCCTCGGCCTGCCCTTCGTGCGCGTGGCCGTCGACCATGGCACCGCGCTGCCCCTGGCAGGCACGGGCCGCGCCGACGCCAGCAGCCTGATCGCCGCCCACCGCCTCGCCTGCAGCCTGGCCCTGCACCGCCGGAACGCCCCACCATGAGCCACCAGACCAAGAAGTCGCTGGGCCAGCACTTCCTCAGCGACCTCGGCATGATCGAAAAGATCGTGCGCGCCATCGACCCGCGTCCCGGCGATCGCCTGGTGGAGATCGGCCCGGGCGCGGGCGCCATCACCCGCCCCCTGCTGCAGCGCCATCGCGCGCTCACCGTGATCGAGTTCGATCGCGATCTGATCGAGCCCCTGACCGCACTCGGGGCCGAACTCGGCGCCGAGCTGTCGATCGTCCATGCCGACGTGCTGACCGTCGATCTCAGCGCACTGGCCGGCGGCACGCCGATCCGGCTGGTCGGCAATCTGCCCTACAACATCTCCTCGCCGATCCTGTTCCACGCCCTGGAGCACCTCGCGGTCATCCGCGACATGCACTTCATGCTGCAGAAGGAAGTGGTCGACCGCATGGCCGCCGCCCCCGGAAGCAAGGTCTATGGTCGGCTCAGCGTGATGCTGCAGGCACGCTGCCGGGTGACGCCGCTGTTCAAGGTGCCGCCGGGCTGCTTCCGCCCGCCGCCCAAGGTCGATTCGGCGGTGGTGCGGCTGGAGCCGCGCGATCCGGCGGAGGTCGGGCTCAACGCACCGGCACGCTTCGAGCAGGTGGTCCGCGCGGCTTTCTCGCAGCGGCGCAAGACCCTGCGCAACGCGCTCTCGACGGTGTGCACGCCGGAGCAGATCGAAGCCGTGGGCATCGACCCCGGCGCCCGCGCCGAAGTGGTCCCGGTGGCCGACTACGTGGCGCTGGCCAACGCGCTGGGGGCCTAGGCAAGCCGGCATTCGCTGCATGCGGCCGCCGGCACTAGAATGCTCGGCATGAGCGCCCTCAAGACCGAACCGCCCTGTGCGCAGATCCGCATCGAGGTGGAGACCCGCTACCTGCCCGACCAGTCCGAGCCGGAGGACGACCGCTTCGCGTTCGCCTACACCGTGCGCATGACCCATCTCGGCGGCGCGCCAGCGCAGCTGGTGGATCGCCACTGGGTCATCACCGACGCCGACGACTGCGTGGAGGAAGTGCGTGGTCCCGGCGTGGTCGGCCAGACCCCGCGGCTGGAGGCCGGCCAGAGCTTCGAGTACACCTCTGGCGCGGTGCTGCGCACCCCGGTCGGGCGCATGCAGGGCAGCTACGGCTGGCAGACCGACGACGCCCGCAAGTTCCGCTCGCCGATCCCCGCTTTCGTGCTGGCCATGCCGCGCGTGCTGCACTGATGGCGATCTGGGCGATCGGCGACATCCAGGGCTGCCTGGAGCCGCTGCAGCGGCTGCTGGACGCCATCCGCTTCGACCCGGCCAGCGACCGCCTGTGGTTCTGCGGCGACCTCGTCAACCGCGGCGGCGAATCGCTGGAAGTGCTGCGCCTGATCCACAGCCTCGACATCCACAGCACCGTGGTGCTGGGCAACCACGATCTGTCCCTGCTGGCGATCGCGGCGCGCCCGGAGCACGAGCGACGCCGCACCAATGCCGAGCTGCAGCGGGTGATCTTCGCCGAGGACGGCCCGATGCTGCTGGACTGGCTGCGCTGCCGTCCGCTGGTGCATCTGGAACCCAGCATCGGCTGGATGATGGTGCACGCCGGGCTGGCGCCGAAGTGGACGCCGAAGATCGCCCGCGCCCGCGCGCTCGAGGTCGAGCAGCGCCTGGCCGGTCCCGGCCACGCCAAGCTGCTGCGCAGCATGTTCGGCAACAACCCGGCGACCTGGAGCCCCAAGCTCGACGGCATGGACCGCCTGCGCGCGATCATCAACGTCTGCACGCGCATGCGCTTCTGCTCGCCCAAGGGCACGATGAACTTCGACCACAAAGGCCGGCCCGGCACGCAGAAGCCCGGCCTGTATCCCTGGTTCGCCGTACCCGGCCAGGTCGAGCGCGAGCTGCGCGTGGTCTGCGGCCACTGGTCCACGCTCGGACTGTTCCAGGGCCTGGGCGTGCATGCGATCGACACCGGCTGCGTCTGGGGCGGCAAGCTCACTGCGCTGCGCCTCGACCAGGAACTGCCGCAGGTGGTGCAGGTGGCCGGTCGGATCGGCGGCAAGCCCGGCAACGATTGAGCCCGACCGGATCGCGCAGCGGGGTGGGCAGCGCATACTGCGGGCCTCACTACTGCGTCTGTGACCCTCGATGCGTCTCCCGCTCCGCTCAAGCTCTTCCCTCAGCCTTGTGCTCGCGCTGGCGTTCAGCCCCTGCGCGCAGGCGCAGTCTGCCGAGACCGAACTCAAGTCAGCCAAACAGCCCCAGGTGGACGCGCGCCTGAGCAGCGTGCTGGACGCCGCCGCAGTCAGCTACGCCGTGCTCGACACGGGCGATCTGGAAGTGTTGGCCGCGCTCGCCGACGGTCGCCGCCAGCGCGTGATCCTGCGCTCAAAGACGCACGCCTATCGGCAGGAGGAATGGCGCGAGGTTTACTCGATCGCCCATGAACTGCCCGAGGGCAGCGCGCCCGCACCTGCGCTGCTGGAGCGCCTGCTGGCCGACAACGACAGTCTGAGCCTGGGCGCATGGTCGCTGGCGGGCGGCAGGATCACGCTCGCCCTGCGCTTGCCGGCACGCTCCAGCCCCTTGCGGGTGGTCGAGGCGATCGACTTCACCGCCGAGGTCGCCGATGCCCTGGAGCGCGAGCTCGGCGGCGCCGAGGACACGCGCTAACGGGCCAACCGGGCTAGGCATCGCCGGCGCAGCCGTCGGTGCGCACTCCCGAAAAAGCGAAGCCCGCGCCGGATCGCACGGCGCGGGCTTCAAGAGGGCTGGGCCGCGCATCCCTGCGGCGCCACCCGGCCCTTGTCACGGATGGATCAGTCGGCGGCGTCGGCGCGCGGCGGCGTCACGGTCACGAACTGGGTCGCCTCGCCGCGGCGGATCAGCAGCATCACCGGCTCGCCGGGCTTGGCGTCCTTCACCGCCTCGTTGAAGGCTTTGGCGCTGCCGACGCCGGTGCGGCCCACCATCAGCACGATGTCGCCCTCGGTCAGCCCGGCGCGACGGCCGGCAATGCCGCGGATGGCGCGGATCACCACGCCCTCGCCGCTCTTGAGGCCCAGCTGCTCGCGCTGTTCGGCGGTGAGGTCCTCAACCTCCAGGCCCAGCGGATTGGCCGGTGCTCGCTCGCCCTGGCTGCCGCTGCCGGCCTGCGCGGTCGCATCGCGCGGCAGCTCGCCGACGGTCACCGGGATGACCCGCTCGCGGCCGTCGCGGAACACGGTCACATCGACACGGGTGCCCGGGCGGGTCGCGCCCACCGCCGGCGGCAGGTCGCTGCTGCGGTTGATCGTGGCGTCGCCGAACTTGAGGATGACGTCACCGCGCTGGATGCCCGCCTTCTCAGCCACGCTGTCGGGACTGAAGCCGCCGACCAAGGCACCGCCCGGACGCGGCAGGCCCAGCGCCTGCGCGGCTTCGCGGCTGACCTCCTGGATCTGCACGCCGAGCAGGCCGCGCGAGACGAAGCCCTTGTCCTTCAGCTGCTCGACCACGTCCATCGCGACCTCGATCGGGATCGCGAAGGACACGCCCATGTAGCCGCCGGTGTTGGAGAAGATCTGCGAGTTGATGCCGACCACCTCGCCGCGGATGTTGAGCAGCGGGCCGCCGGAGTTGCCGCGGTTGATCGGCACGTCGGTCTGGATGAAGGGCACATACTGCTGCCCGGTCATCTGCGAGGAGCGTCCCAGCGCGCTGACGATGCCGGCCGTGACCGAGTGCTCGAAGCCGAAGGGCGAGCCGATCGCGACCATCCACTGGCCGGGCTTGAGCGTGCGCGACTCGCCGATTTTCGCCGCCGGCAGACCCGACTCATCGAGCTTGAGCAGGGCGACATCGCTCTGCGCGTCCGAACCCACCACTTCGGCCTCCAGCTCGCGGCGATCGCGCAGGCGCACGATCACCTGGTCGGCACCGTCGATGACGTGGTGGTTGGTCAGCACATAGCCGTCGCTGGAGATGATGAAGCCGGTGCCCATCGATGTGCGGTCGCGCGGCATCTGCGGCATGCCGGGCTGCTGCTCGAAGAAGCGCCGGAAGATCTCGGGCATCTCCTCCTGCGGGATGTTGTTCGGCCCCATGCGCGCGGCCGCTTCGGCCGTGCGGGTGGCTTCGATGTTCACCACCGAAGGCCCGGCCTGTTCGACCAGCTCGGTGAAGTCGGGCAGCGACTGCGCGTCGGCCGCGCGGCCGGTGAGGGCCAGCACGGCGGCGAGCCAGAAAGCGTGCAGCGGGTGGGTCGTGCTCATGGGCATCCGGTTCCTCATGATGGCGGGGAGGGTCTGCGAAAAGCGGTGCGGGGGAGTGTCAGGGAGTGCGGCCGAGGGCCGCGGCATTCAAGACGTGGCGGGCGGCAGCACAGCAGCCGGGCGCAGGCGCGGCGCGGGCAGCTGTCCTGCGGCGCGCTTCGAAACCCACACGGCCAGCAAAGTTCCGAGCAGCGCGCCAGCCGCCGCGGACGCATTGCCCCAGGGGCTGGCGAGCGCCGCGCCTCCCATCAGTCCGAGCAGGGGCAGGCCATAGCCGAGCAGCGCCTGGCGCAGCAGCAGGTTCGAGGGCAGTTCGACCTCGACCGCCTGGCCCACGCGCCAAACCCGCGCCTCGCCAGGCTCGGCCAGTTCGAGGACATCGGAAGCATCAGCGAGGAACACGCTGCAGCGGCCTCCGCAGCCGCCGCAGCCCGAGCACTGGGCCGTGTAGCGCAGCCGCAGGCGGCCATCGCCGGCCTCCAGCACCACGGCGCGGCGACGCTCCATCGAGACGTTACTGCGCGCGGACCGGCAGCAGCGGCGGCGCCGACGGCACCGGATCGGTGGGCGTCTGCAGCAGCGGCGTGTAGGGCACCAGCAGCAGGCGGCCATCGGCCTGCAGCACTGGCACGTAGCGCACCGGCAGGCCCATCTGCGCGCCGCCGTAGGAATTCGCGCCCTGCGCCACGGTCTGCGCTGCCCGCGAGATGTCCGGGCGCAGATCGCGCTCGGCGACGCTGCTGGGCACCACTTCGCCGTTGCCGACGAAGGCAGGGGCAGCCGTTGGCACCATCGGCTGCCGCACCGGCACTGCGATGATCGCGGCAAGCGCCACCGCGGCGGCCACGGCCGCTCCGCCCGCCCACCGCAGCCAGCCATGCTTGCCGCTGGCCTCGGCTTCGGCCTCCAGCGCTGCCTGCACGCGGTCGGCGAAATCCAGCGCCAGCGGTGGCCCCGCCTGGCGACGCAGGCTGTCGCCGATCAGGTGGTAGTTCGACCAGACGGATTTCAGCTCGGCATCGTCGGCCAAGCGCTTCAGCAGGAAGCGCCGGCTGTCGGCAGCGAGTTCGCCGTCGCACAGGGCCGAGACCTGTTCGCGCAGCTCGGCGTTCGGATCGAGGGGCTTGTCGATGCTCATGGGCGGACTCGCTCGGCGCCCATCAGCGGGCGCAGTTTCTGGTCGATGGCATCACGCGCGCGGAAGATCCGCGAGCGCACGGTGCCGATGGGGCAGCCCATGGTCTGGGCGATCTCTTCGTAGCTCAGGCCATCGACCTCGCGCAGGGTGATGGCGATGCGCAGCTCTTCGGGCAGGGCCTCGACGGTCTCGGCGACGGTGCGCTCGATCTCCTGGCGGGCGAGCTCCTGCTCGGGCGTATCGACATCGCGCAGCCAGGTGCCGCCGTCGTACTGCACGGCGTCGGAGGCGTCGATGTCGTCGGTCGGCGGGCGCCGGCCCTTCGACACCAGGTGGTTCTTGGCGGTGTTGACTGCGATCTTGTACAGCCAGGTGTAGAACTGGGCATCGCCGCGGAAGTTGCCGAGCGCGCGGTAGGCGCGGATGAAGCTCTCCTGGGCGACGTCCTGGCACTCGCTCCAGTCGTTGATGTAGCGCGAGATCACGCTGACCAGCTTGTGCTGGTATTTGCGCACCAGCAGATCAAAGGCTCGCTTTTCGCCGGCCTGCACCCGACGCACCAGGTCGTAGTCGATTTCGTTCTCGGCCATCCGGGGCCGCTCTCCCTGTTGTTGTTCTGTTCGCGCGGGGGCTGGTGCGCGCGGGGCGGCGGGCGCGGGCGTCTCCTGCAGGCGGAAGACGGAGGAATTCAGGCTGTCGAAGCTGAGGACGGCGTTCATGGCAGCCTGCGACCGCCGGTTTAGTGTGAAAGTTCACTCCACCGCCGCCACCATACGCGCCCGGATTGACCGCGCCCGCGCACAGTCCGGATCATACGTGACCCCTTCGCGGCCGGCGCGGCTCAGCACGCCGGCGGCCGCCCCCTGCAGGAGATTCCCATGTTCGACGGCTTGCGCTTCAAGCACTGGCGTCCCGAGCTGCGCGACGACCGCGTGGTGGTACTGAGCTTCGACCGCGCCGAGTCCAGCGTGAACACCTTGGCCCGCGAGGTGTTGGAGGAGCTCGAGCAGCTGGTCGAGCGCATCGCCATTGAGAAGCCCAAGGGCGTGGTGGTGATCTCGGGCAAGACCTCCGGCTTCGTCGCAGGCGCCGACATCGCCGAGTTCAAGACCTACCACGAGCGCGGCACGGTCTTCGAATCGATCCGCTACGGCCAGAACGTGTTCCAGAAGCTGGCCGAGCTGCCCTGCCCCACCGTTGCCGCGATCCACGGCTTCTGCATGGGCGGCGGCACGGAACTCTCGCTGGCCTGCCGCTACCG
>VFQU01000545.1_pt1 | contig 31903 bp, 27 predicted proteins | sample 3512311 | NCBI WGS metagenome assembly VFQU01 (sample SAMN10412377, study PRJNA504923) | tailings metagenome | isolation source: Relicate 3 Philex TSF3 active mining site | place: Philippines: Tuba, Benguet | collected 2017-08-29
CAGCAGCGTTTACTGAAGGTGCTAAGTCGAAAATCGAAGCCGCTGGCGGAACTTGTGAAATCGTTTAAGTTCTAAATTTGATGAATCAAAAAGACCTGCACTAAAGCGCAGGTCTTTTTGATTTATGCGCTTTTTCCAGAAATTGCTCATGACAAAATATAAATCTCAGGAATTATTTGCTTTTATCTTGTAGCTGAAGATAGACTTGTCAGAGGTTAAGAACAGGTGTACTATTAACCCAAATCTGTCTAAAGTTTAGAGGTGATCAGAATGAGTAATAATCCTGGCACTATCAATCCTTTCGGTCTTGTCATTTCTGTTGCTTCGCTTGTAGTGGCAATAATGAGTCTGTACGACAAAAATCCAGGACTTGGAATTCCATGTATCGCCATATTTGTATTCTCTGCGGGGTTTATTGGGTTTCAAGCAATTGCTCGACGTGATCCAACCTTGGCAACTTTGATATTTATTGCGATAGCCGCCGCTACATTTTTCCTCGGCAATTATTCTGCGGCTGTTTCTGAACCTCAAAAGTCAAGCGTGAGCAAGGCAATCGCCACATCAAATTCTCAGGAAAATACAGCAAAAGATCAGTTTAATCAGCAAGATGCTGATAAATTGGTTCAATCATGGCTGAAAGCTAAATCTTCAATCCTTGGAGATTCTTTTGATCAAGATCAGCTTAGAAAACTTACAACTGGCTCGCTTTACAAAGATGTAAATAACGTAATCTATTCCCTAAAAAGTAAAGGAGAATCGTACAGATTCCGCTCCTACACAACAAAGCCATTGCTGTTTTCTTCTGGGAGTAAAACAGCATTCTTAGTTGTTGAAGTTTCAGGTGAATATTCTTACAATGATCTCCCTTTTCGGAAAGATGAGAAAACGTATACCTACGTTTTCTCAAAAGAAGGCTCATATTGGAAAATTACAAACTATGTGAAGTGTGATATTTTGACACACAGGTGCGCGAGGGAAAATAACTAGAAAAAATGCTTACTTTGAGCAAATCCTCTAGCTACTTCTCTTCCTTTGGCTCAATTTGATCCAGTCTCCAATCTTTCATACTTAGGAACTTTGAAAGGAAGAAACATGGCTCAAGTTCAGGATCGCTTCGGGCTGACACGATCTCTGTTTGAAAATTGTCGATCGCAAGTTCCAGGAAATGTCGATGACATGCGAGGAGAGAGGAATCGGGAAGTTGGTGGATGATGAGAGCTATAGTCTCTTCGTAACCTGCACTAAAATAGAGCAAATATCATTTTGTCAAATCGAGAGGATAGCATATGATACCAGTCGATGATGCTCGACAGCACTTGCAAGATTTGATTGATACCGTCAGCAAGTCCCATCAACCGATCGTGATTGCAGGGCAGAACAACAATGCTGTGTTGCTCTCTGAAGCAGATTGGGCATCAGTGCAGGAGACGCTCTATCTGCTTTCTGTCCCAGGAATGCGAGAGTCGATCCGGGAAGGATTGGCAACCCCGATCGAAGAGTGCGATCGAGAGTTAGAGTGGTGAACTGGAAACTGGTGTACACGAAACAGGCACAGAAAGACGCTAAAAAACTTGCTTCTAGCAACTTACGAGAAAAGGCACAGGAATTACTTGAGATCTTGCAGGAAAACCCGTGGCAAAATCCACCCCCTTACGAGAAACTAATCGGAGATTTGGAAGGTGCATATTCTCGACGAATCAATATTCAGCATCGATTAGTATATGAAGTCATCGAGTCTGAGAATACGGTGAAAATTTTGCGGATGTGGACGCATTATGAATAGCTCAGATGACGCGCATACGGACTTATTTTCTATTAAGCTATCCTCGTTTCTGCACGAGATCCGACTTGAGAAAAAGGCTGTTCGAGAGAGAGCATTTTTTTTGTGTGAGTATTGCTATTCACCGGAACGCTTGAGTGCAAATCGTTTTACAGTTGACCATGTGATTCCGAGATCGTTAAACGGTTCGGATGATCTCCGCAATTTAGCTTTGGCTTGTCGGCGTTGCAATGAGCGGCGATATAACTTTGTGGCTGGGATTGATGCCGAAACTCAGGAAGTTGTGCCGATTTTTAATCACAATCCATAAGCAAAACTCAGCAACGCATTCACCGGATCAGTCGGCGGACGACGATTTCGACCTGAAAACTGCCAATTCCCTTTCAACATCTGCGACCAATAACCAAAATACTCCCGCGCTGCCAACCCTTCTATCCCCTCACTTGATCGATCTTTTGAGCAGCCACACTCGCTTTTCGCTGCTCTAACGGATGCTCTTTCACTCCATGCCGATAGAAAATCGTCGCTTGATTGTAGATTTTAGTCGTGACGATCGCTTTCACCAATTCCAACTTCTGCGCCTGATCCTCATACCGCCGATACTGCGCTAATCGAAGTTGCCCATTGCGCGAGTAAGCAGGCAACGCCGATCCCAAGTGCTTGCCAAATCCAGACAGATAAGGCACAGGCATCCCGAGTTCTAGGGCATACATCAACACATCGCCCGTTAACTTGCTGCTGGATGGATGACGAGTTGATGGCTCGGTCACAGGTTCTACGATATCAGGGGTTTGGAAGACGGTAAGCTTTAGAAATACAATTGCGATCTTATAAATTTAAGTTGGCGGATAATGGCTAAGTTACGCTTGGGATTGGAATGGTTTTTGAATCCAGATCATGTGCCTCTGCTGGTGGGGCTGAAGCAGGGATGGTTTGCAGATGTAAATATCGATTTGGAACTGGTTGAACCATCTGAACACATTGATGCGATCGCCCAGATCCAGGACGGAACGCTCGATATTGCCATTACGGAGCCAGTACATCTGGTTGAAGACCGCAGTAACGGTCATCCGGTCATTGGTTGGGCACGTTTTTTACATACCAATGGTGGGGTCATGTACTTCGCAGGACAAAGAATTGAGCGCCCTAAAGATATGCTGGGTAAGCGACTGCAATACCCCGGCGCACCCTCGGCTTTAGGAAAGGCGATCGCTCAAACGATGATCGAGGCGGATGGCGGTCAGTTTACCGACGATGCCATTACCTCTGTCGATAATGGCTTTTTCCACACGAACGCACTCGTTGAAAACAAAGCAGACTGTGCCACGCTAGTTTTCTACAACTTTGAAGTCATTGAAGCTCGGCTTCGGGGCTACGATGCTCAGTTTTTTGCCCTTAAGGATTGGGGCATTCCAGATTTCTGTCAACTCATTTTCATCACGACTCCAGAGTTACTGCAACAGCGACGGCAAGAACTTCAGGCTTTCCTGAAGGTATTCCGACGCGGGATTGACTTCATTCATCAGCAACCCGAAGCTGCACAGGCAATCTATAACCAGCACACTGGAGCCTATGCTGACGATGCGATCGGGCAAGCCATCTATCAGGCAACCGTTCCCTGTTTCACTTACGACTTTACAATGACCACTGACTACTACGACCAACTACAGACCTGGATGCACAACACCGGACAGATTAGCGATCGCTTACCCGCCACCGCCTATTGGACTAACTCGCTCGCCCTTTAGGCAGCATCGAGACGTGCTTCCAGCCAGATTATTTTCGTTATAGTTGCAGCTTGATGATGACAAATGACGGAGGGATGCTTTGGGTCTCCAATCAAAGGTGGCTTGAACCCAGAGCGGCGAGTTTTTCAGAGACAAAAGTGGCGATCTCCTGCTCTGAGTCAACTGATAGAATTGAAACTCAATTTTCGAGTTAAAAAGCCAAAGTACTTGTCCACTGGGGAAAGAGAAGGTGGGGATTGGAGGACGATCGCTCTCTGAAATCGCTAAAATATCCGTCATCAGTGGGAAAACGGCTCGACAGAATATATGGGCAAATCTTCAAAGAGCACACCTAATGAATATGACCCAGTCACCGATTATCATTACCTCAAATTTGAGAATCGGTGTCTTCGGGCAAGTGGTGATGATTTTCAAAACCTTTTTGAAGCCATTCTGGTCAGAGCTAGACCAGGAGAATTTGAGCGTGTTCGTCCCTATGGAAAATATGGCGATCGAAAATGCGATGGGTTAATCGAGTCTGAAGGAATCATTTTTCAGGTTTACTCACCTGATGAGTTGAAACAAGCTGAAGTTCAAAAGAAGATTGATGAAGATCTTGAGGGTGCTGTCCAACATTGGCGCGGCATTCTAAAGAAATGGGTATTCGTTTATAACATTAAGCGAGGCATTGCCGCAGATATTAAGTTGACTCTGCAGCAAAAGCGGCAACAGTATCCTGATATTGAGATTGATTGTTGGAGCAATGACTATCTTTGGGAAATAGTTCATGGATTGACCCTCCAACAACGTTGTGAGCTTTTAGGCGCTCCACCTCAATGGGATCGTGGGAAGCCGAAGAAAAATTTTTATGTACCAAATCCACCAATTCATCTTCTAGAGCGTTCTACAGATTTAGGTGTTCTCAAAAATCTACTGCTTTCAAGCTCAAGCTTGCTTTCAGGTATCGCCGGATCTACTTCAAAAGTTAGTCTGCATGGGATGGGTGGAATTGGCAAATCAGTGTTGGCTGGAATGCTGGCGCGAGATGAAGAAGTACAAGCGGCTTTCCCCGATGGAGTGTTTTGGATACCGCTAGGTCAGGAGCCAACTCTAACCCTGAAGCAGCTAAACTTTGCTCAAATGTTGGGCGATGCTTCTCTTACGTTTCAAGATGTGCAGCAGGGCAAAATCCATCTGAGCCAGTTGCTCAATAGTAGAGAGTGCCTTTTAATCCTGGATGATGTTTGGCAAGTAGAACATGTCGCTGCATTTGATGTCTTAAGTGAGCAGAGTAAGCTTTTGTTCACAACTAGGGATAGCCGCATTGTTAAAGCGTTAAATGCGATTGAGTACCAGGTTAATCCTTTAAATGGTGATCAGGCACTTGAATTACTGGCAACCTGCTCAGGACACGCTAAAGAAGCGTTGCCAGTCGAGGCTCATGAGATAATGCAAGAATGTGGTAACTTACCGTCAGCTCTTTCTATGATTGGGGCGATCGCAAAGGCTAGACCTAATCGCTGGGCTAACCTGCTATCTAAACTCAAGAATGCTGATTTAGAAAAAATTCGATATCACTTTCCTGACTATCCCTATCCAGATTTGCTCAAAGTAATTCAAGTTAGCGTAGATGCATTAGAACCAGAAGTGAGGATACGTTACCTTGACTTTGCTGTTTTTCCGGAGGATGTTGCAATTCCTGAGGCAACTTTGAGAACGTTTTGGGAACCAGAAGGATTGAATGAGTATGATACTCAAGATGTAATTGATATGTTAGTAGAGCGATCGCTAGCCCGACGTGATGCAATAGGTTATTTAACTCTTCATGACCTTCAATATGATTATGTGAGAAGGCAGAGCACTGATCTACCCAAACTTCACAATAGACTTTTGGATGCTTATGCTATTCACTGCCCTCAAGGGTGGCATACATTCCCTCATAATGACGGCTATTTTTTTGAGTATTTAACTTATCACCTGAAATCATGCAATAGAGAGAATGAGCTTTTTAGCTTGCTAGTTGGATCACCCGCTTGGATGGAAGCTAAATCACTTGCTTGCAGTGGGCATGAATCCTATGTAATCGATATAGAACGGGCATTAAAAGATTTCACTGATCCGCTAGAACCAGATCAAATAGTGATGCTTGTTCAACTTCATCTTGCTAAACGTGTAGTTAATCATTATGTAGATTATTACAGCAACACAGACTTAAAAACTTTGGTTTGGTTGGGTCGCGAAGTTGAAGCTTTAAATCATGCGCGTCTTCGTTCACCTTTTGATGGCAGACTAGCAATTTTTAATGCTCTAAAAGAAAAGGGACAAATTGAGTTTACGTTGATAGATGAAGCTTGGAAACTTTTAGAAAGTGCTAGCAAGTATGAAGAACGAATAGCAATGTTGTGTCAACTGGTGCCGATTCTAGCTGAGACTGGTCGTGTTCAAGAAGCGAATTCGCTTCTTTCTGAAATTGAGAGTTTTGCGTGGGAAGCGGAAGATGATGAGGATGGCGAATTAGATCCACGCTTAAGTAATTTGGGTGTGGTTTTAGCACAAATTGAACGTGCAGATGAGGCAGAAGAAATTTTAAAAAGAATCGAATATGAGGGATGTCAAGCAGACGTTCTTAAAGCACTAGCAGAAGCATTTGCTAAAAATGGTTATGTAAAAGCAGCAATGTCCTATCTTGATGAATCACTAGATGCTGTAATAACTGCTGGAAGCTGTGAGTCAAATTATGAAGAATGGGTAAGTATTCTAGTTTTGATGTCTGAAGTGTTAGCTACATATGGTTATTTTTCTGATGCGGAAGAGTTCGTCCGTTTACAAGAAGATAGCTTAGTAGCAGTATTGGCATTCAGTAAATTAGCCTTAATAAACCATAAAGCTGGACGTTATACAGAATGCAACACTTTGTTTTCAGAAGTTTTAGAAATTATTCCTGAAATCAAAGTTAAAGTTCACCGTTCCTGGGCATTTAGTGATTTGGCACTGGCTTTATCAAAAGTTGGGTGTAAATCCGAAGCTGTTGAAAACTTAAGTCAAGCCATGAAAGCTTTATCAATTGAGGATAACTATAAAGTAGCTGAGATGCGACGAGAATTAGCAGTGTCATTAGCAATGCTTGGATTAGAAGCTGAGTCTAGAGCTGGTTTCTATAAAGCTAAAGAATCAGTTCAAAAAGTTGAGGAGCAACGAAGGCAGTCAATATTGTTGAGAAATATAGCTGTATCGTTAGCTCAATCTGGATATAGAGAAGAAGCTTACTCAATTTTTGCTAGTGAGCTAGAAACTAGCGAGAATCTTGAGGAACTTTATGAACGAGGATGGATGATGACTGAGCTAGCCCAGGCAATGGCTATAAGTGGCTATAAAGTAGATGCTGCTAACATATTGACTAAAGTTAAAGAAATTTTGGCAGTGATTGAAGAGAGATTTGAGAAAGAGCGATTAACAGAATATCTGCTTTCGGCTTTAACTAAATCTTTCTGCTTTTCCGAAGCCAAAGAAATAATTCAGGCAAACGCTGAGAAACCAGTGAATAAGTTTAATTTCATAGAATTAGCGAAAGCAATGGTTTCTGCTAAGGAGTTTACTAAGGCTGAAGAGTTTATACAAACTATCAATGAAGAATGGTGCAGAGAATGGGCAAGTAGATATTTAGTAGCTGGTCTTGCTCGATCAGGTCAGTTCGAGAAAGCCAGCAAAATAGCGCGATCACTTAAACGTGACTTAGATAAAGCACAAGCAATGAGAGAATTTTCGGTTGCACTAGCTCAAGCTCAGTACTTTGATAAAGCAGAAGAAATTAGTAATTTAATAGAGTTTGATTTCTATCAAGCAGAAACATTAATCGAACTAGCAACAGTACTCTCCCAAAATGGATTTCTAGAAGAGGCCGAGCGTATATTTAGAAAAGCTAGAGAAATTATATCGTTGATTGAAAGCATTTCACTTCAACAAGAAATTTTGAAAAAGATAGCTTTAGCTCTATGTAAAGCTAAACTATTTTCCCAGGGGTTTTACATATGGGTATCAACTATAGAAGGGATGCTACGGGAGATAGATGACTTTTTACTTACTTTATTTGAATTAGTTGAGGCTTTTGAAAAGATTCAAGTGGGTCTTTCACAAAATATTTTGAGAGAGGCGATTCGAATTGCAGGATGGGTTCATCCAAGTTGGCAGGAAATTTATGAGCTTTTCCAAAAATAAGCAGAAAACTGTGTTTAACTTAAGTTCTTAAAAAAGTTAAGGAGAAATATTAATGAATAGCCCAATCATCACAAAAGTCATTGAAGAGATGCACAATTTGCCCGATGATCTGCAACAACAAGTCTTGCAATTTGTCACTACTCTTCGACAACAACACTTACAAACCTCTTGTAATGCCTGGGATGTATTGGAATCCCTCACCGGAACTGTTGAAGCTCCTGCCGATTGGTCATCTGAACACGATCATTACCTCTACGGCACTCCCAAACACCAGGAAACTGATTCATGAGCAATGAGCGTTTGTTTCTCGATACTGCCTTCATTCAAGCCTTGCTCAATCCCCGCGACGACTACCACAATCAGGCAAAACAACTGTTTCCTCGCATTCGTGCAGCCTCTGAGATCTGGATCACAGAAGCCATCTTCGCTGAAGTTGGCAATGCCTTGAGCGCATTCAACCGTAACGGGGCCATTCAATTCATTCAACAGTGCTATCGTACCGACAATATCAAAATCGTCAGTGTCGATACCGAACTCCTGATGCAAGCCCTCGCTCTCTACCAATCCCGTCCTGATAAAACCTGGGGCTTAACTGACTGTATTTCTTTCGTAGTCATGCAACAGCAAAACTTGACTGATGCTGTTACGGGCGATCGTCACTTTGTTCAAGCAGGCTTTCGTGCCCTGATGCTGGATATCCAATAGAGTTCAGACACGATAAAGTTATGTGTTCTCAAATCCATCATGGCTTAAGCAGGGGAGAGATCGTAGTAAGAGAATGGCGACTTTGTTGCGATCGCTGCATGACATTTATATTTAGTAAACTCTACATTTTCAAACGCCGATCGCCATACCACTGGCTCAATTTCCGTTCAATCTCATTGGGATATTTGTCCACTTACTGAGCCACCAATGCCAGACCCTTTCCTCCTGCACTTACCTACTGCTCACACCATTCCGGTTATCGCCAGTCTGCCTCACAGTGGATTGCTCATACCGAAGGAGATTACTAACACTTTAGAAGCTTCTTACCAGCACTATTTACCCAATCAAGATTGGCATCTCGACAAACTCTATGATTTTCTGCCCCGTTTAGGCATTACTGTCCTGCAAGCTGTCTATAGCCGTTACGTAGTTGACCTCAATCGATCGCTCCGCGAACCGCTCTTTGGTAGCTTTTGGCAATCGGTCGTTGCTGAAAAGACTGCGTTCAACACCGCAATTTATCGAACTCCGCCTTCAAGAGAAGAGATTGAACAGCGAGTGGAGCAATACTATCGCCCCTATCACCAACAGCTTCAAACTCTGCTGAACGAACAGATTGAGCAATTTGGTAAGGTATATTTGCTGGATTTACACAGTTTCCTTGGATTAATCGAGGATGAAGTCTGTTTGGGGAACGGAAATGGGGCAGCCTGTTCTGAACACTTCATTTCTGTCGTTGAAACTGCTTTTTGCTCACAGAGGTATCAGGTTGTTCGCAATAAGGCGTTTAGTGGTGGACATATCACACGGCATTACGGTCAGATGCCGCAAGTTGAAGCGTTACAAATTGAAGTTCGCTACCCGGTTTACCTGAATGCGAAACAACTGGATTGCGATTCTGTCCCGGATTGGCAGGTGCTAGAGTTTGATAACGCGAAGCATAAGTTTGAGTCAATTTTCGAGCAGATTACTAAAAATCTAGTATCTGCTTAGCTTCCCTATTTCTCATCATTTTGAACCATAAATTGGGAGTACTTTCAATTGAAAAAATACTCCCAACTTTACACTAGTCAAAGCTCTCCTGCTGCAATCATTTGAATTAATCGAGGTGTTCCTGGATCAAATCCGGCAATATCCCACGACATTGAATCCTGTGGATCAATCAGCGAGATATTGTAGGGAGCCAGGGTGACGTAGACAGCTTTTGCCCCAGGATTTACCTTACGGCGATACTCGGCTAATGCCTGGCTCGGATGCTTGCGTCCTGCCCAGCTTTCACAGTCCGTCCAGAAGCAGAACACGTCTGCCTTGAACTTGTGTTTGATTGCCCACTCATACGCGACTGCCGCATCCGTCCCACCAAAATTCTGGTTGCTCGCTTTGGCGATCGCATCGCGAAACGAATCCCGTGCTGTAATTTTCAGGTCACGGAAATCGGTGGCAAATCCGCGAATGACATAGTGCGGTTCAGCTTTTGCTGTTGCCAGTGCCATCGTGGTTGCAATCTCACAGCAGGTCAGTCCGATCGAACTCACGCTGTAGTAAGACATGGAACCAGAAACATCGATCGCATGTAGAAACACCTTGCCCGTTGGCTGCATCACCTCAAAGGAAAGTTCCAGAGCTTGCTCCAGAATATCCACAATGCGGGGAACAGGTTGCCAGGTTTTCTGGCTGCGTCCTAACTGTCCACCGGATTGATAAGTCTTGAGGGCTTTCAAGACATCGATCGGGTGAATACGTCCTTTTCGCAAATGTTCCGCACTGTTGAGGACTTTTGCCACTCGCTTCAGGTTGTCGCGGTTGTCAGCCGTCAACACATCCAGTTCGGTTAAAGATCCCAGATTTCGTAGCATTGCTCCGATCGGCATATCGTTGAACAGGAGTTGCCATGCCCGCTTGTCCATTTTGCCCACGGGGGCTGCCATTTCATGCGTTAACCGACCCTTGGCGATCGCCTCCTGAGTTCTCTCTGGATTGCGCTTCAGCCACTCGTACCACCAGATTTGCGCCAGAGCATCCGAGGGAATTTCTTGCGGTAGGTTCTCCCAACCTTGAATGACCCACTGAAATAGCTGGTCGTGGTCTTCCGTGGGCGGTTTAACGTGAAACAGCCGCAGCGCATCCCGGTGAGAAAAGCCTTGGCGCTGCTGATATTTCAACAGTTGATATGCCAACCCTTTCGCATCAGGGTTTGATAACCAGGACTTACCCGCTTCTCGGACAATCTTTCCAAACCCGCGCATTGCTTTGGTGTAGCTCAACCATTCGTAGAAGTGGCTTCCCGTTCTTACCACCTGGGGAAAGATCGATTGAAAAGCGTGCTTTGCTTCAACTGTCTCACCCATTGATAGCAACACCAGTGCCAACAGAGGCGCACTGTTATTGATTGCCCGTCCATCGCTGGCGTACAGGATCTCTGAGGCAACGCGATCGGGATTGAGAGCGATCGCCTGTTTCAAGACCTCGACAAATTCACCCGTCAACTCCTGCTTGCCTGCGTAGTAAGCCCCTTGAGCCGTTCCAATCAACAGGCAGCGACGCAGCACATTCCAGATGTCGGCTTTAAACATCCAACCACCGGAACGTCCCTGAATCATGTCTGCTTCCCGACCAGGAATCGGCTGGTTTTGCGGTGTTTGCGTTTTGTTCTGGACAAAAAACTTGTAAGTCATCACAACCTCCTTCAGCCCGTCAGGGCAACGTTTGGAAATTGGCAGGATGGGAGTTGCACCCATATCACCCGCTTGGAAGGCGATAACCCTCATTCGTCGTCCCTTTCGGGCAAGATGTGAATAAGGATGTTTTAGGCGTTCTACTGTTAAACTACCTGCCAGTGTTTGGTGTAGCGGCGCGGGGGTTGCACCCGCATCTCCGGCGATTAAGGGGGGAGTCGTCCAAAGCGATAACCCTCAATCTGCGTCCCTTTCGGGCAATCGTTGGCGCTCTACGATTGAGCTAGCCGCCACAGGGTTGAAAGTCGGGGGTAGGAGGTGAGAAGCGTTCTCTCGTTTCCTTTCCCTTTGATGAATCCAGAATAGGCAGTTCATCTTCCCCCAGGCGAATTGGCATAAAAACGGCTGAAAGGCTTCCTCCACAACAGACTTGAAGTTAGGGGAATGGTGGAACCGAAGGAATTCCCCTGGCTTCTGGGGGAAAATGTGAGTTAGAACCGTGAGATATTCTCAAGTTGTCTCCAAATTTCGATTCTCCTACCAATGGCACGCCCCAGTTACGGACCTGAAGCCAAAAAGCGATCGCTCCACCTGTTCACAACCCTGCTCGACTACGCAAACGACGAGGTGGACTGTGATGAGGTGGCTTTGGATGGGCTGCGATCGCGGATTCAGACCCACTGGCAGACCGAGCAACGGTTAGTGGTGCGAACAAAGGTTCGGTTCTTAGAGGCTTTGACTAACCTGGCGAAATCTCCGCTGAATGGCGAACAGATCAAGGAGGCATTGCGGCGATTTGAGGATTTTCTAGAGATCCTGGACGATAATCGCCCCAACAAGGGTGGATCTGAAGTTTGGCACTTCACCCTTAACCTGTGGCACAAGCGGAGCGATCGCCCAGCCAATCTGCGTCAATTCGAGCAGGAATGGGAAAAACGCCGCCCCCAGAAATCGAAGCAGGTGACAGGCGAGGAACCGATAGAACCAGGAGATTCGGGAGCGGCTAGGCAAGATTCTTGGTGGCAACTTTGCCGTACCAGCTTGGAATTACAGCAATACGAACGGTTGACGATTAATCCATTGACGGTCAGCGATGGCATGACCTTCAACCTGGATGAACTCTATCTTCCCCTGGGCTTGATCGAACGCAAGCAGCGGCATCGCGAAGCCGATCGCTCATCAGTTGGTTCACCTGTTGAGGACGGAGACGAGCCAGAAGACACTCTCTCTTTAGAGGAATTTTTTGACCGTCTGCGATCGCTCGAAAAACAACGAATCGCGATCGTAGGTGAACCGGGTGCAGGTAAAACGACGCTACTTCAAAAAATCGCCGTCTGGCTGCTAGAGCAGGGGGTACTGCCTATCTGGATTTCCCTGGCAGATTTGCAGGGAGCGACATTGGAGAACTACCTCTTACAGGACTGGCTGAAGCAAGCAACCGGGAAGATCAGTGTTCCTCTAGAGCTTCAAGAAGCGTTTGTCCAACAGTTTGAGCAGGGGCGAGTGTGGCTATTGCTGGATGCGATCGATGAGATGGCGATGGATGCGGCAACCGCACTGTCGAGCCTTACCCGTCAACTGCGAGGATGGATTGCCAATGCTCATATCATGCTGACCTGCCGCTCGAATGTTTGGGACAGTGGTAAAAATGCCCTTGATGGGTTTACAGTTTACTGCAACCGCAGTTTCAGTTATCGAGGTGAAACCGATGGAGATCAGGTGGGTCAGTTCATCGATCGCTGGTTTCAGAATCATTCAGAGTTGGGCGATCGCCTGCAACAAGAATTGAACAACCCTCAGCGAAAGCGAGTCAGGGATGCGGTCAAAAATCCTCTCCGATTAGCCTTGCTTTGCCGCTCCTGGTCACTAGCTCAAGGAGCATTACCGCAAACAAAATCCCTGCTCTATCGGCAATTTGTCGAAACACTCTATGAATGGAAGCAGGATCGCTTTCCCACTACGATCGCCCAGCGGCAGCAACTCAATGAAGCATTAGGGCAGGTTGCGCTGCGGGCACTGTTGCAAAGGGAAACGCGCTTTCGACTGTCCCATTCCTTCGCTCAAATTGCATTTGCAGGGTCATTAGACTTAATGACTCTGGCATTACAACTGGGTTGGCTTAACCAGGTTGGAATTTCAGTGACCACAGGCGAGAAGATTTACGCCTTTTACCACACCACATTCCAGGAATATTTCGCCGCACAAGCCATTTCAGATTGGCAGTTTTTCTTTGATCCGGCTCACGATTTTCCAGTCTTTCATGCGTCCTGGCGAGAGGTGATTCTACTCTGGTTGGGGAGAACGGATATTGCTGTTGCTGAGAAAGAGGCGTTGATCACAGCCCTCATGAATTTTGACGATCGCTGTGGCGGTTTTTATTCCCATCGAGCTTACTGCTTGGCGGCGGCAGGGTTGGCAGAGTTTCCCCAATCTGGTCATGCCTCAAAAATCCTGGCTCAACTTCTCCAATGGCGATTTGGGGTATTTCCTGCTTCCCTCTGTGAAGGAGCCAGAATCGCGTTGCTGCGAACCGATCGCCAGCTTGCAACTTCGGCTCTAGAGGAGTTTGTCCAGATTGCCGAAAATCCCTTTACTCGTTGGCAGGCAGCTTACACCCTGGGTAAAACGCTTGATCCAGGTAATTCAATGGCGATCGCCGCCCTGCGTCAACTCATTGACACTCTACAGAGTGAAGCTCTGAAATTACAAGTAATCGAAAGCCTGGGCAGAATCGAGCCAAGTCATCCGATTGTGCTTACTGCTCTGGAGGAGATTCTGGAATCAACCCGGGAGGACAATATTCGCCGGAGAGCCGCTTATAGTCTGGGCAAAATCAATCCTGGTCATGGGAGAGCGATCGCTACTCTAAAGCAGATCATTCACTCAACTGAAAATGCCACATTGCGACTGCGAACCGCAGAGAATTTAATCATCCTTGACCCACAAAACACTGTTGCAAATGCTGTACTTCAGCCAATGAGAAGGTCTGAGAAAACAAGTCAAAAACATCAAAATAAAACAACTAATCAGCAAGATCTAAAACGCCTCATTAGTACATTAGAACAACGATTATTAACAGCAAAAGACTGGGCGAATCAGCGGCGAATTGCCTATCGACTGGCAACGCTCCAACCTGGACATCCTGGAGCGATCGACTGCTTGTTGCAAATTCTTTTGAACGAGAAGATTCCAACTCACCATAAACGAGTTGTCGAAGATTTGAAAGAAGTCATGTTGGAAAACCAGTTAAGCCATGTCGTCTATCAATTAAGCTTGTTGTTTACAGACATAGATCTTTCAATTTTCAATCAATCTTTCAAGCAATCTACAGTGCAACTGCATGAGTGCCACAAATTATTGTCATACTGCGCTCAGCAGATGTCTTATGCCGAATTCTCAAATGCCTGGCGGAAGGGAGCTTGAGGATATGACGACGACTCAATCTTTTCCGGCAGATAGCGAAATTGAAGCCATCTTAGAACAACGCATTGAACAGGAAAATAAAGGGTTAGTATTGTCGCAGGGATCATTGATGGAAGCCGACAAAGCCACTGACACTGTAAAGGACAACATCCTAGGGACGGGCAGAAGACTGATCAGACATCGCAACAGCATTCCTGCCAATGGCTATTGTCGAGAACGCATTTCTTGCTGACGCATGGGCATCGCATCGATCGTGCGAAACAGCCCTGCTAAATCAAGTGGAGTTTGGCTCCGTTGCTTCTCCGTACCATCCTTACCCACCAGAATCACTGCAAACTCCTCAGGGGTAATCCCAAACTGTTCTCTTAGTTTTTCCACCGATGCTGAATTGAGCGATCGCCCATCAACTTGGCTCTCTCCAGTTCCCAAAATTTGCACCAGTTTCAGATCGCGATTGCCTGTCCCTGCTTCATCCGCCTGCCATACCTGCATTTGTTGGCGATACTGAGATGAATCGGTTGAGGGGGCAAAGACCAGCAAGATGCGGTTTTGCCATTGATAGTCGCTCAGCTTAAATTCAATTCTTTGGGAACGATCGGGGTTTGCTGCAACATTGGCTGTCTCTAGTGACTGAGCATGAGAAGGGTTTGGCAAATCACTCATAACAATGAAAGGCTGAGGATAGGCACAGCCCTGTAACAGGGACAAAAGAACGATAAATTCAGTTAAAGACTGCATTGGGGTATGAGAATAACTTTCTTACTGTAACCAAATCGCTGCAAGAGAGACTGGCTCTCAGGGGAGAATTTGAAAGTAAACAGGTCAGGCAGAAAGAGGAAAACCCGCTGCCAATAACCAACCGAAGAATAAAGCAGAGCCGATCGCGTAGACCCATGCTTGGTTTAACAGACTAGCAACCAGAGACAAGATCCCCATCAGTGGCGGAAATAGTGGCAACAGCAAAAACATAAATCCCAATTGAGGTAGGAAATTGAGCGTCAACACGAAGCCGCCAATCAAAACGACGCTCTGCCCCAGCCACCAGAGAAAGCGTTTGCCGACCCCAATATTTTCTTGCACGATTCCCGCGGCCAGAAACCAGGGGAAACAGGCGATCGCCACGGGCAACCACACTCTTAGCCGAATTGGGATCAGCCACCATTGAAGCCAAACCACCTGCGCCATTGCACCAAAGGCAATCCAGAGAATGACAAACAGCATAATTCCTAGCCCAACGGCACGCAGGGTAGGGCGAGGTAGACGCGCCAGTATTCCCAGCCAGGTTAACCCGGCAATCAAAAACCAGACCCCAACCGCTCCACCAACTTGAACGCCACCCAAGTTCTGGAGGTCAAACCGCTGACTCAGCAGTACTAACCCTGCCGTTGCCGCCAGTGGTGCAGCGATTAAGCCTGTCCATCGTCGGATAGGAGTTATTTTTGTGGGGATTAATGGAGGGTGAGTTAGGAGAGGTGAGATTGCGGCGAATCCAATTAACCAACCTAACAGGTGTAGTCCGTACCATGCCATGCGGCGATCGCGATACTGGCTATCATTGGTTCTGCCAAATGCTGCATCGAGCCAACGGAGTGCTGACTGATGACTCCCATCACTAAACAGAATAGTGATGTGTTCCACACCCGGAATCACAACTAATTCCCGCCCCTGCCCTGCTGCCAGATTCGTGTTTTCTCCCCCAGCTTGTGCCAGCAATCGTTCGGCATTCCCCACAAATCGCCCCTCTCTACTCCCTGCCTGTAGTTGCAGATTTCGCGGAGATTGGGGAGTGACATTCGCTCCCGTTGGAGAAACTGCAACCGTTGCAGCAAAGCGTTCTCGATCGCGAATCCCAGCATTCATCACAATCCCGCTGCCCATCGAGTGCCCTAGCAGTGCCAGACGACCTGGGTCAACCTGGGGTTGTTCCAGGAGAGCTTGCAACGCCCTCTCCAGATTCTGCTGTAGCTCATACCGCTCTAAGCGCGTTCCATTTGCGCCATGCCCGTCAAAATCCCAGAGCATGACCGCATAACCCGCATGAGCCAAGACGTGCCCATAGCCGAGCATCAACTGTTTAGAACCTGCAAACCCGTGTGCCACAAGGGCTCCTGGAATTGTCTTTGCCCCTTGAGGAGCGAGATATAGCAGAGGAACTCCTTCTTTTTGGAACGATCGCACGTCCAGCCCGGATCGGGCGAATGCGATTCCCAACCAGGACGAAACAACCAGCAGAATCGCGAGTACCAGGAGTCCTAAGCGTTTATAGTTTAATTTCACAGGCTTCAGCCAACATTCAAACACCACCTACTGGTGTAACGCAAAACAATCTTCAGGATTTGAAAATCTAGCCAATATCTCGAAGTTAGCGATTCATGATTCAGGTATTTCACCATGCTTCTCCAATGAGAGTGAAGGCTGCCCAGTTTTTGGGATTGGGATGCGTCTTGAGCGTAGCTAACATCGCTTGACGCAGAGCTTGTGCTTTGTCAGGATTGCGGTTGAGCTGTTGATAGAATGCCTGCATAAGTTCAGCAGTCGGAGCATCAGGCACAGCCCAGAGAGAGACAATTACGCTCGGAACTCCTGCGGCAATAAACGATCGAGATAATCCCACCACACCATCTCCTGTCACGCGCCCCCGACCAGTATCACATGCGCTTAAGACGACTAAATCAGCATTTAGCTTTAGGTGTGAGACTTCTTCAGCAGTTAAGATGCCACTATCATTTTCAGAGGGGGCAAAGGCTAGCCAACTTTTGAAACCATTGCGATCGGAGAATGATCCATGAGTTGCGAAATGAATGACTTTGGCATCAGAGATTTTCTGAAGAATTGTTTTTTTAGTTCCTTGCTGACCAGTCAGTGCTTGGGTGTTAAATAAAGACGCAATTGCAATAGCTTCTTGCTCTGCATTTGGTAAATTCGAGAGTCGTTTTGCTTGTGCAGAATTTGGATCGATCGGCATCAATGGATTGCCAACGATTAAAGTACCATTGCCTTGAGAGCGAGAGTTCAGCGCACGAGTTTTATCTAGCAATTGAATTGAAGAAGCAGTCCGAATGGTATGCTGCTCAATCAAGAATTGACCGTTTGCAGCTTTGAGAGCAGGGAAAGGAACGAGAAAGAGAGTTCCATCCGGAATAAAAACAATGTGTTGGTTTGGATCAGTCGGAAGTAGAGATGAGATCGGTTCAATCAGCAATCGGTGAAGGGTTCTAAAATTTGCGTCTTGATCAGACTGAGCACAAGGATTTTTCTGAGTTGTTTCTTCTACAATTAACCAATCCGATTGGGCACTCCGAACCCCGATCGACTGCCGACTATTCCCAATCAATTGTGTGATAGAAGCACATTGTTGCGGTAAAACATCTGTAAGCTTCACCTGTCGAAAGTCGATTGTGCCCGTCGGCTGAATGACCCAAATGTAAAGTTCTTGCTTGCGTTCATTGAGCGAATATTCAACCAGGGTGGCATTTTGCGATCGCGCAATTTGTCGAAGTTGATCCACACTCGGTGCTTCTGAAGGGGGTGAAGCAGTCGGCTGTAACTGTTGGCTTAACCGTTCGACTAACGCTTTCGTTCGTCCCCATTCTGAGATTGTTAGTGCTGCTTCAAATTTCTTCTGGGCAATCATCACCTCTTGTAAGATGCGATAGCTCACAGCTTGAGTTTCAAAGAATGAGATTTTGTTTGCTTCAGACAGTCGATCCAATCGAATCGATTCAAACACTGCGATCGCGCTTTTCAGGGATTTTTCTGCTGAAGCAAACTGACGAATGTTGAGGTAAAGAGCGCCTAGATTGTATAAGGCTCGTGCTTCCCCAGATCGATCTTTGACCGATCGATAAATCGGCAATGCTTCATTGTATGAGCGAATCGCATCTTCGTAGCGTTGCACAGCTTGATAAGCATTGCCTTGATTTAATAAAACTTGCGCTTCCCCGTTGCGGTTTTTGAGTGCTCGGTAAAGGGGTAAAGCTTCTGTGTAAGCTCGAATTGCATCCTCATAGCGTGAGACTGCAACATAGGAAATTCCACGATTCATCAATGCTAGCGCTTCTCCATCAGGACTTCTGATCGCTCGATAGATTTTGAGAGCTTCTGTATGTGCCTGAATTGAAGCAGCGTGCCGAGACATTGCACCATAAATAATTCCTAAGTTACTCAGTGCTTCTGCTTCACCTTGAGGATTTTGAATTGATCGAAAAATCGACAAAGCTTCCGTATAAGCTGCGATCGCTTCATCATTGCGATCGAGCAAATCATAGACCACTCCCCGATTCATCAAGACCCCTGCTTCTCCTTTTCGGTCTTTGATGGCGATCAAGATCGGTAAGGCTTGATCGAAGACGGTTAAAGCTTCCTCAAATCGGGAGAGAAAACGGTACGTATCTCCCAAGCTAGATAATGCTGAAGCTTCAGCACGACGATTTTTAAGTTCTCGAAAGATCGGTAAGGCTTGATTGAAAGCTGCGATCGCGTCATCGTAACGAGAGAGAAAACGATAGACAATTCCTCGATTCATCAACGCTGAAGCTGCATTATCCCAGTCCTTGAGCGCTTGGAAAACTGCGAAGGCAGCACCGAAACCTGCGATCGCCTCGTCATTGCGAGAAAGGTAAGCATAAGTGATACTGCGATTCAGCAGGATTTTTGCTTCAAGATCGCGATCGTTCGTTTCACGAGCAATGGGTAGTGCTTCATCAAACGATCGCAGCGAATCTTCATGACGAGAGATCATAGAGTAGGCACTTCCTCGATTCATGAGAACGACTGCGGCATCCTTGCGCCGATTGAGTTGTTGAAAAATCAAGAGTGCTTGATCAAAGGCACGAATTCCTTCTGCATAACGAGATAGCAGTGTATAAGAGCGTCCTTGATCATTCAAAAGCTCTGCTTCATTTTGTCGATCGCCAATTTCTCGATAAATTTTGAGTGCTGCTTCCCAAGAGGCGATCGCAGCTTCATGCTGCTCAGATTTGTACTGCTGATGTCCTTGTTTTGCTAAGCGATCGGCTGCTAATTTGCGCTGACTCGGTTGTACTTGAGCAATCGTTTGAGTCAGCGCAAATGATGGATTTGTGCCGATACAGAGAAGCGCGATCGCGAGAAGTTTGAGAGAGCGTTGCATCATGAGTCCTTGATCGTCCGCAGTCCATCTTAAAAGAGAATCTATTTGCGGTTTTTTATTTTTCATTCTTCTCGCTAAATTTGCGGAATTCCGTAAATTTGCCAAAATGCTTCTGTCTGTTTCGGCACATCAACTGTGTACTCAATATATTCCGCTTACAGTTGCATATCCTGGCAAAGATGGGACTCTAAAAAACTGCATAGATTTCAGCAAGCGAGTAGACAACTGGATCAAATTCAAGAAACACGATCGTACAAAAGGAGTTGCCTGCAAACACATTGAATCAATTACATCGCAATTTTTATTTGGAGAGCCTTTACTATGCCGCATCAAAGGAACAAACCGATTGCAATGCTTCTCATCATGAGCGTTTGTACAGCAATCTCGGTATTTGGAGGGATAAAAGGTAGGAGTGCCGAAACTCGTGAACAATCTTTGAATAGTCAACAAATCATCGGACGCTGGGAGGGGATTGACAGCACAGGAATATTGGGAAGGACTGGCGAAGCGACTCCGGTGACGCTTCGCTTCACACCTACGGGGAAAGCAATCATTCTCACTGCTCCTTCAGAGGGCTTGCAAGGATTCACATTTGATTACAGCTTGAATCCACAACCGAAACCAATATTCCTAGACCTAGACTTTAAGCCAATGGGGGCGAATACGATTGTGCCGACGATCGCACAATTTACAACGCCGCAAAATTTGAAAATTCAACTCTCTGGTACTCGTCTAAACGGCGATCGTCCAAAAGAGTTTTTAGATGAGTTGAATTTGAGCAGAGTTTCAGACCATATGGTTGCTGCGTTTCAAGGTGAAGGAGCCGTTGCCACTCAATTGATCCAAGCAGAACAATCCAAAGAGGGTGAAGGAAAGTTTGTCATGACTACTTTAGTTCGGTCTGCCTCAATCTATCGACTTGAAACAGGTCAGTTTCCAATAACGTTGACCCAACTTGGGTTAAGTCATACTTCCACACAGAACTATCGCTTTGAGATGACTGTAAAAAATGACCGATTAACTCTCATTGCTCGTCCGAAAAAAGCAGGCTTGAGAAGTTACATTGGAATTACAATTACTCAACCTTTTCGGGAAGACAAGACAACACAAACCCTTGCGATTGCAAATCTTTGCCAATCGTTTCGCCCTTCTACGATCGCACCTGTGACGCCTGTCATTCATCATATTAACAGAGCCTTTCCGGCGATTGAATGCGGTTCTGGCTCGGAAGCTGTGCGGTTTTGAGTTCTCTGCGATTTGATTAAAGATTAGAAGATCATTGATGTCAGACTTAAATTTACACACTAAAAGTGATAACGATGTTAGCTTTCTCAAAATCAGCCATCCATTTTCCACTTGCCCTACTTTTGCTGTTTAGATTTAGTCAGCCTGCTCAAGGCACTCTCGCAGTTCAGGTTAATCCTGATCTCTCCTCACAGGCTCTATCTGAATCATTAGCAGCGCTTGGAACTCAAGTCGCTGCAAGTCCAAATCCTCAACCTGCTGAAGCACTATTTGAGAGAGCACTTCAGATCGCAGAAACGATACAACCGCTTACAGAGCGAAGTCAAGCTTTGCTCACCATTGCTCGTAAGCTTCGCGAAGCCAACCAAACTTCAAGATCCCAGCAGTTGATTGAACGTGTGATTCAACTTGCACTTGCTCACGCTTCAGAGCGAGCCACAGATGAATATGGCAAAGAGCGACAACAGGAAGATTTAGCCATCATCAGCGCTCAACTTGCAGAAGCCGGGCAGGTTGAGCGTGCCCTCCAGTTTGTCAGAACTAAGATTTCTTTAAAACTGCGGAAAGGGCAAGCGCTCAACAAAATTGCAGTCGCGATCGCGCATCAAGGCAAAACTCAACAAGCTAGAGAACTATTGAGTGAAGCTGTGCGATCAGTAAAAGGCGACACAGAAGACTATGCCTATGAATCGAATGGCAGTTGTGGAAATGAGAAGTTTGCAGTTTTCTCAGACATTGCCAAAAGCTTGAGCTTAGTCTCAGAGTTAGATCAAGCATTACAAGTTGCTGAAACGATATGGGGCTGTAACTCAGCATCAGGAGATTCAGCCCAGTATTATCAAGCTTGGGCTTACTTGGGGATTCTGAGCAACCTGAGAACGGTTGGGCAACTTCAACAAACTTGGAATAGTGCTAAACGAATGCCCCAAGCACCGAATGTTTCAGGCGATCCAGTCGAGCGATTAATGACTTGGCATGAGCTTGCCGAGAAACTGATTGATTTAGGAGAAATCCCACTCGCTTTATCGATCACAACTGAACTCTCGACACTCTCCAGGATCAAAGATGACACTCGAATGTCCATCTATCCACAATTGTTAGTCGAAATGGGGCAGGAGAACTTGCAAAAAATTGCCCTTAAACTGGCTAAAAATCGACAATTTGAAGCAGCTTTGCAAGTGACACAGTTACTCGCAGGTGCTCCTGCTCGGCAAGATATTGCTCGTAAAGAAATTGCGGCTCAATTAGCTCACACGAGACAACTCGACAAAGCTCTGCAAGTCGCAAGCTCTGTTTCGGATGCCACCATGAAAACGAGAACGAAACTCGCGATCGTTGAGCGTTTGCAAAAAATTGGACTCACGGCTCAAGCAGATGCCTTGTTTGAGAAATTGATCCCCGCGTTGACTCCTGAATCTGCACCTGAGCTGGTCGCAATTGGACAACGCGATCGTGCCCTCAATTTGATTGCTAAACTAGACGAACAATCAGATGCACAGACACAAATTTTAGTTGAGACTGCGATGCAATTTGTGGAGCTGAAACAAGTTGAGCCAGCTCTACAACTCTCTCTTAAACTGAAAGAGGATAGAAATCGACATCCTCTTCTGTTAGCGATCGCTGCGCAACAGGTCAAACTTGGACAACTTGATCGATCGCTAGAAGTAGCATTATTCCTTAAAAAAAGCAGCCTTTGGGATTTGCCTCCTCAGCGAGATCGTCTTTTGACTAGCATTGCTTATGGGTTCGCTCGGTCAGGACAGTCGGTGAAAGCACGTCAAGCCGCAGAAGAGATTTCTGAGGATCTCGCGAGAGTTGCTGTCATCTCAGAGCTTGCAATTCAAAAGTAGCAGGCACAAAAATTAAACATCAGTTCGGCGAATTCTCTCGCTTCGTTGCTCATCTGCCCCGGAATCAATTCAGGGCAGGACGCAAACGAGAGCAACTATCTTCCAACTATACTCCACCTCTCTACTGAGAAAAAATTCCGAAAACCTGAAATTGCTGCTGTAGTTGTATCTAAGAGGACGTTTGAGAAGTAACGACTTATACTCAAAACTGTCTTTTAATACTTATCTAGAAGGGCTGAAAGCGCGATTCCTTTGTTAGAACTGTTTGCTGTTAAGGTATTAATTGTTACTTCTCAAACGTCCTCTGACCTTATTGTTCAAGATTTCACAGCAGCTTTCAAACAAAACCCGCAACCAGTTGATTGAGAAAGAATCGACCATCTGGGCTGAAGTCGTTTGAAGCGAAGCAAAAAGGATTTGTGTATACACAGTAGAATCTGAAGATGGGGGCTTCAGCCCCTCTCAAACTCTTCCCATTTTGATGATACAAAATCTGAACTTTAATCAGGTGTTTTTATGAGAATCTGCCAGAAAGCTAGAAAAAGCGCTCCGGTCAGACGAATCGGGCGAATGACATAGTAAAGACCCTGAAGAAACTGAGGCAGGGGTAAAAGCCATCGATCTTTAACAGTTGGCGCGATCGTCAAACAAGCGATCGACCAGTAAAGAAACTTGCGTATCAGGAATCCTTTAGTCGGTTTTCCTAAGAGTCGAGAGGCAAACAAAAGACTAGAGTAAATCGGGCGCTCAATGCTTTGAATGCTGGTCTGTCGCATAAGATTGCTCCAAGGCAAATCTGGATAAGACCGAATTAATTCAGCAATATCGCAAAGCTTATTCAGTGATGCCCAGTTTTCTTTAGAGGCATTTACACAAACGACCAGAAGACAATCTAAAGGTGCAAGTGCTAACACAGATTTGCCTAGTAGAGAAACTGGCTCTAGGCGCGTCCACCACTCACTCGAATTAATTTTTAGAGCTTTAGGCGGAATTCCGTAGTGTAGATCAACACCGATTTTATCTGTTTCGTGAAAGAGTTGAGCTTGAAGATACGTCTGTTCGTGCTCTGTATCCTTTAGCATCTGATACCCCTGAGCAATCAGTAGCTGTTTTGCCTCTAGAAAATCTTGCTCACGTACTAAAAGATCAAGATCGCCAAACTGCCGTAATGCCAGATCGCCGTAAGCTGACATTGCTAATATCGGTCCTTTAAACGGAATTGCTAAAATGTCGTGTGCCTCGAACAGATCTAGAACTTGCTGGAGTTTTTGAGCTAACAGTAAGTTGTGAATTGCATTTGCTTGGAAGTAAGTTTGAAGACTGCGTAAAATTGGCTGAGGAACAGCATCAGGACAAACCGCTGAAAGACTTTTGTATAAAAGCGGTTTGACTTCATGATCAGTCGCCATTTCGAGCAAGGCAGACCAATCGATGTCGTGGTTCGCAATGAGAGACTGAATGCGGGCGATGCTTGCCAGATCGAGACGAGCTTGAGCACAGCACAGTAGCAGTTGAGTCTCTGGCTGGGTTTGAGTTGCAATCAATTGAGCAGTGGTTTGGCAGGACTCAGGTTCTGTTAGAAGGCTAGAAAAACAGGATTGAATAGACATGATGATGGTTAGCGATAGTTTTGAGCTTGAAGATTGAAGAGACGAGCATAAGCGCCGTCGAGGTGCATTAACTCGTCATGCGTCCCGCTTTCGATAATCGAACCGTGATCCATGACGTAGATGCGATCGGCAATTCGAGCCGTTGCTAAACGATGGGTAATTAAGATTGCGGCTTGATCCTGAATTAGTTCTCGAAAGATTTTGAACACTTCGTATTCGGCTTGAGGGTCCATTGCGCTTGTCGGTTCATCTAACACAATCACTTGCGAGTCCCGCAAAAAAGCACGGGCTAACGCTACTTTTTGCCATTGTCCGATGCTGAGTTCTTCGCCTTGCTCAAACAGTTTGCCGAGAATCGTATTATAGCCTTGAGGTAGCTTGGTAATGACCTCGTCGGCTCCAGCGTGAGATGCTGCCGCTGCGATCGCAGGATGATTCGGCGCAAGCTCAGCATTACCAAACCAGATATTATCATGAGCACTGAGGTAGTACTTAGCATAATCTTGAAAGATAACGCTGATTTCTCGTCGCAAAGCTGTTGTTTCAAACTGACGCAAATCAATGCCATCAATGGTAATACTGCCTGCGATCGGGTCGTATAAACGGCAGAGCAGCTTGATCAACGTGGTTTTGCCTGATCCATTTTCTCCGACTAATGCGATCGTTTCACCCGGTCGCACGATCAGGTTAATATTCTTCAGCGCTTGACGGGTTGTAGTGGCATAGTTGAAGCTGACATTGTTAAACGCAATGCCGGACTGAACTGGACGCGGTAAAAGCTTAGGATGGGTTGGGTTGAGCACTTTGGGATGCAAGGCGAGAAAGTCGTACAGATCGGCAAGAAATAAGTTGTCTTCGTACAGTCCAGATAAGTTGCCCAGCAGTCCTTTAAGGGCGGTTTGCCCCTGCTGAAGAGCCTGGTAGTAAAGCACCAAATCACCAAGCCGCAGAACCCCTTGAATAGTTTGATAAACGACATAGCCACACACTGCTAACAGAAAGAGACTAGAGAGGGCTTGAGCAGCAAAGGTAGAACACGATCGACGAATCGCGATCGCCAGATGTTCTCGAAAAATCTGTTGTCGGATTTGCCGAAACTGACGACTAAAGAAGTGACCGAGATTAAATAAACGAATTTCCTTAGCAAAGAGATCGCTACTTAATAGCCAGCCAAAATATCCCGCTTGTCGCTCTAGTTCTGTGCGTTTGTGCTGCCATTGATAAAAAATCTGTGCATACTTGAGCCGGACTAAAACGGTCGGAATCGCACTCACCAACAACACGCCAATCACACCCCAGTGTAGGGCAAGCAATAAGCCCATAATAGCAATTAAAGCAATGCTAGTTTGACCAACTTGAGCCACACGATCGAGAATCTGAGGCGGGCGGTAAGGTGCGGCTTGCTGTGCTCGTTGCAGCGTGTTGTAATAGCGCGGGTCTTCGTAGTACTCTAGGTCAATCTCAATCGATTTCGCATGAAGCAGATCGTGCATATAATCGGTAATGCGTTGAGACTGAGCCGTATTGATTAGCTCCGCCATCACGTTACAGAACAGCATCGCCAGCGTCACAAACACAAACAAAACCAGGTAAATGACCGCTTGATGAAATACAGCCAGTTTATCTGCTTGAGTCAGGCTTGTAGAGACGGTATCAATAACAAGTTTTGTCAGGTAGAGTAACGTGAGCGGCAAAATCCCTTGAACGACAATCAGAATAATTCGCGCTATTGTCCAACCAGGAGCACTCTGCCACACTAATTTTAAAGCGGGCAAAAGATGCAATGACTGTTGAAAGCGATCGCTTAAGGATTTTCCTGCTGGCATAAACTGGAGTTTGACATTAAGAGCGAGTCGGGTTTCAGAACGGCATGAGGCCAATTGGTATCTCTGCTGTCGGTATTGAGGTGAATAATTTTAAGCTGGGCTTGGGCTGCGATCGCAGTAATCTCTGCTTCATTCATTTCGTGGTAAAACCCGATATAGGCTGAAAACGCATTGCCGGAATCTTGATTAAACCGTCCGGGCAGCAAGCGGCGTAACCGTGAAGCATGAGCACCTCCGCCAAACGACAAGAAACTGACCACGATCGGGCCTTGTGTGACGTTTGCAAAGGCTTGAAGCGCGTGGATTCGGTTTTCTTGAGTTCTAAGATGCGAAAAACTGCCCCATCCCACGATCGCGGCATCAAACGGCTTCAAGTCCTCTAGATTTGTCTTTTCAGTTTCAGCGTGAAGGGCGGTTAGCTGCGGCAGGTCTTCATAGCTTGCCTGAAACACTTCGACGGGCGCACCTTCAGCCGCAATCCTTGTTACCATTGACTCTACTAAGGCTTTAGAGGGTTCAAAGGCAACGATCTGATAACCCTTTTTCGCCAAAGCAAAAACTTCTCGTCCGCCTCCAGCACCTCCAAGCAAAATGCGGGCGGGCGGCGGCGGTAAGAACTGTTCGACGACCTGTTCTTCCCAAGGAAACAAATATGCTCGAAATTCTTGCGAATCCGGGCGGTAGCTCTCTGTTTCGCCATAAGACAGGTCATTAAATCGATCGAGAACAGCATCAGATGCCACAGCAAGCACCAGTTCTGAGCGGAATTTATCAAAGAAGCGGTAAGCGCGATCGATCTGTCTTGATGCCAGAATGCTACGCGCGCCCCATTCAGCTAACCAGTTGTTCACTCAGGCGTCTCCTTTCATCACCAGGGGTCAGGTCGTTGCGATGAATAATCTGTGTTTCAATTGCATCTAAAATTTGCGGCAAATGCTCTAATCCTGCTGAAAAACAAATGCTAAAAACCGGAATCTTTTTTACTAAATCTAGATAAGCGTGCATCATGCGCTGCTTTCGTTCGGTATTCTGCAAGCTAAAACAATAAGCATGAGTTAACACGGCTGGAAACGCCTGAGCAGGAGTGATTCGACTAATTTCAACGGACACTTTTTCGTCCAAAGCTGCTCGTTCCATCACGGCGATCGCAATCAGTGGAATCGGAGCATTTGACTCTGGCAAAATCAATGCGCTATCACTTGATGAATCAAAGTATTCAGCCGATGCCGGTCTGAGTCGGGTGGTAAACGGTAATGGCTGCGCTAAGATCGCTCGATCGCACCGATCAAAGACGACCGCATCATCTGCCCACTGCGAGTATCCGCGCTGAGTTAACCCATATGAAAGCGTTGATTTGCCAGTTTCAGAGACTGCACACAAAGCAACGACCCCTCGGTTTGTGAGGACAGCACTCGCGTGTAATGCTTCCTTGCCTAGTGCTTGCAGCGCGATCGGCACAACACTCCGATAAAACGTATCCCAAACCCAGTGAATCTGAGCAGAGGGCTGTGGATAGGCGACGACCTGATCAGCACTCTGGCTAAAGCAGTAACTCGCCAACCCGACAAAATGCAGCCAGTATTGCTCCTGCATTCGATGACCATAAGCACAAATAGTGCCGTCGTTCTCGCGCCATACTTCAAGAGCAGAATCATTTGGATCAGGGACGATTGGAGAGTCGGTATTCGCGATCGTCAATGTTAAACTCAGCATCTTTCTACCACTTACCAAGGGAACATCGAGGTCTGGTGCAGTTCTGCTCGAAGCAGAACTGCACCAGACCTGATCAGCTAAGTGGCTTAAGCTAAGCCGCTCAGCTACTCAATCATTATTTACCTTCGATGCCTTTGGGCTTACGAGGTTCGCCAGGATCGCCACCTGTGGTGCTGAGTTTACCGCCACCAAGTTGAACGATTTCTGCAACGTCACCCACATAAGTCAACGTCATCGATTGCCAAGGCTGTTTGTTAGATTTCATGAGTGTATTCTCCACTACTCAGAGGGTTTACATTAATCGAAAATTGGCCCAGTTAGAGGGCTTGAATTCTGAAACACTAAAATTGTTTGGTGATTACCTCCTCCCTTGCGGTGATTGAACACTGAGCTGGAGAGACTCGATCACTGCCTTTTCAATTCCGCACTATTGCGTCCAACACTATTGAGTCCAACAGCGCTCAGATGCCTGAACACAAAAAGCAGCGGGTCTCATCCTAAACTTTGATTTAGAGACGCGACTGCAACCACGCTTCTAAGTTCACTACATCCCAAATTCGGTAAGCTTGATCAGCTTGACTATTCGTCAAAACGCTATCTAGCAAAGATGCTAAGCGATCGCGATCCACAATTCCGAGTTCGGCAAGCGCGGGCGTTCCTCCAAGCGTTTGTAGTGCTTTTCGTCCGCCTTCCAACATCGTTTGGGTGAAAAAATTCGTCGCCACAACTTTTTTCTGTCGCTTAAATCCCAAATTTGGAAATCGACGTTCCATCGCATCACGCACTAATCCTTTACTACGATCGCCCTTGAGCAGCAACCGAGGTGGAACTCGATATAGCATTGTAATCAGGTCAACATCCCAATAAGGCATTAACGTTCGCATTCCCATGCGATTACCACTCTCAAAAATCTCTTCCATCTCGATCGCAGTTAAAGGATGATCGAATGTTTCTTGCAGTTCTCGGAAGTAAAAACTTTTTGTTGGCTGAGTGGGCTTAGATTGCTGATCAATTCGTTCACTTCGCTGCTGAATTTCCTGCTGCAAGCTTGGATCAGGAATAAGCCAATCGATCGATGGTTGTGCAGGTTGGATAAATCTTCTGCGAGCTTCTAACACACCCGGAGCAACCGCTTGCAGAGTTTTGCCAAGGCTGCGCTTAGCATTATGAATAGGAGTTTCTAGCAACGGCTGAGCACCAAATCGCCAGAGCATATTGCGAGTCATCGTCTGCCACGGAATCGGATACGAGCGCTGCAAACTTCGCCAGAGATGAAACAGGTCAACAAAATTTCCAGTGCGAATCAAGTCAGCCGCCAGCAGTGGAGTAACCCCTAACCATTCATCGCCGCCGCCACCCGTTAGAACGACTTTATAGCCCTGCTGTGCTCCTTTTAAGCCCAGTTGGTGATAAGCAGGAGTCCACGGGCCTAAAAATGGAACGGGAGAGCGACTTAATGCGTGCATCGCTGACATGAGCAAGCCTTCAGACCCAACCGCTTCTTCAAACGGCAGGAGAATTTGAGGCAGTCCAAGCTCTGCTGCTACCCCTTTTTGAATTTCGGCTTCACTCCACTCACTCGGAAAATCGAGCGATAACGCTAGAGGCGTTGGCAGTCCTCGCCGCTGACTATTTTCGATCGCGATCGCAGCCACACTCACTGAGTCCAATCCACCACTGAGATAAATGGCAGCAGGTCCTAGCATCAGACATCGATCGACCGCTTGGTCGAGCAATTCGTCAAACTGCTCTAATTCGTCCTCCCGAATCCAGTCACAGCCTTCTCCTGGAATCGGAAGCTCCCAATAGCGACGGGTCTGTGCCTGTCCAGAACTCACTCGCATCACATGACCCGATGGCACTCGTTTCACGTTCTGAAAAAAGGTGTCTTCTGTCCCAGCCCAACGATGCCGCAAATGATCCGCAATCACTGCTCGATTGAGCCTTCCTGTAATTTTAGAATGCTCCGTCAAGGGTTGAATCGAGGTTGAAAACCACCATTGATTGTCAACATTGGCATAAAACAGAGGATAAACTCCGATGCGATCGCGCGCACACAGTAAAAGATCTCGATCGCTGTCCCAAACGATTACGGCAAAAATCCCTTTGATGTGCTCTAAAAGCTCTTCACCCCAATGTTGGTAGGCGTAAGCAACGAGATCAGCATCAGTGAAACGATTCGCTGAACCATCGACACAGATACTGATTAAAGCGTCTCGGTTGTAGAGTAATCCGTCAAAAACAACGCTGCAAGAGCCAATCCTCGATTGAGCTAGCGTTGTACTGCCTGTACTGTCAAGTAAACGAAGTCCAGACTGGGAGCCTGTTTTAGCATCTTCATAAGCAGCTAACCAAGTTTTCAAACTGGGCAAGTGCTCCAACTCATCTCCGAGCGGGGCGTGAAAGTTAACTTGGGTCATGACTCATTGAATTGTGATTAAATTTTCGGCTTGCATTGATGTGATTAACGCTGTAAGCTCTTCGGCTAACTGAGCTTCATCTACATCAAAATTAATCAGCATTTGATTCTGAACCTGTGACAAGTTTGGTTCTGTAGCAAGCAACTCCCAAAGTTGTGCGGCGGTTTTATTTAGGTTGTAGCAACGATTCGTTTGAATATGAAGTAGAACAATGTCATTTTCCATGCGCTGAAAAATGACATTCGGGTTAAGGTGAACTATAGAATTGAGTAGTGTAGTCATGTTTTAAGCTCGATCGAGAGGGTGGGTAAGGCTTTTTAAGACTGGCTTATCGAGTCAGCCAGTTAAGATTAATCAAATCAGATCAATCAAACCCGTTCTTGTTGTAATGGCGGTAGAAGCGTAAATCGGGAAAGACCATCAAGTTGCCCGATGACAACCTGCCCTTGGTGTTCTATCCAAGCGTGTGCTTCCAATTGTCCTTTTTCACCGATTGCAAAGCCAATCCGGAGTTCTGATCGATAACCGTGCAGTTTCATAAGCGTTTGTAGGGTGAGCGATCGCGCTAAACACTTTGCACCACCGGGTATACAGCGAGTGCTGAGGTTAACTGCCCAGGTGAGTTGAGCCAGGGTGTATGAGGGCAGCGCTAAACATCGTGCTGTTTCGCTCAAGGTCGCTAGCAATTGGCATAAGCGTTGCAGCGCTAACGTTAACAGTCCAAGTCGCACAAACGTGAGCAACATAAACGTGAGGATGAAAAGGGTGCGATCGTCCCTTGAAAGAGTGCAAAAACGACGCAAAGCGTTCATGTCAAAAACCTTTCACTAGTCCGACAAATGGCTTCTCAGACGGAGCGCCGAGCCTTTATTTACAGAATGCGGTTACATCTGTTTTTGACTCATTAGGCGGTTGAGTACTCTGTTTTTCAGTCACAGATAGATGTAGGACAGACTTGCCTTTTCCTGGTAGAGGTTCACCCTTTTCTGATTCAACCGATTTTATTGGGTTATGTAACGCAAGACTTAACTGGGAAATTCTTAAATCGTTCCACCCGTTCCACGCAGGTTGATTTTTGATGGTTAACTTTTGGTCGATGCAATGAACCTAACTCATCCCTGCACAAGAATTTAAGTCTTGTGATGAAGATCACCGTACTTTACTCAGGCAAGCTACGTGCGTTTCTTACTCTTTCTTTACCTGATCTTTACAGTTTGATGAAGCTTTGTTGCATGAATGGGAAGTGACAATTTTGGAGTTGAGGCAGTTCTGAGAGGATGTTTTAAAAGTAATCGTTGAGAAGCATTCACCCGCCCCGGAATGGAATTCCAGAGCTAACGGGGCGAAGTCCTTTTAAGGACTGCATCGCTCAAACCTCTGTGTAGTCCAGTTTAGGGGACTTCGTTTTACTAGCCCTGGAATTCCATTCCGGGGCGGGAGGACAACCTGAGCGAAGAGTCTTTTTATACTATTAAAACGTCCTCTAATTTCCACCTCTAAATTTTCGGTTGATCGTTGATTGCGCTTTCCCGCCCGTGATTGAAAATCACGGTCTAACCGTGCGAAGTCCCTAAAGGGACTAG
>VFQU01000546.1_pt1 | contig 31875 bp, 52 predicted proteins | sample 3512311 | NCBI WGS metagenome assembly VFQU01 (sample SAMN10412377, study PRJNA504923) | tailings metagenome | isolation source: Relicate 3 Philex TSF3 active mining site | place: Philippines: Tuba, Benguet | collected 2017-08-29
CTCTGAAGCTCAGTAAAATCGTGAGACTGAAAGCTGTAATTTAGTCCTTTCAAAAGTCGCTGGAATGATTGCAGCAAGAGGCATTAAGACGTTATTCAGAGATTTGAACTTCTGCCATGCGAGCAGCTAATCTTGAAGTTTTGGACTAGGCGATCGACATCACCGATAGATCCGGATAGACTCGTACTAACCGTACTAAATTCGTCGTATCTTTTAGAGGGTTGCTATTCGTGGCGCGACCGATATCCGAGAAATGCCGACAGTGCAGCAAGTTGAGCGCGGATGACGCGAAACAGAAAGAATGTTGGGACAGTGCTCTTTGTCCCGATCGTCGCTACAACTATCGCAGACGGGACGCAAAGAATGCTCAGAAAAAAGCGGCTCGCAAGATGGTTGCAATGCCAGAATTGCCTTCGCTTTACCCAAATGTAATCTACTATCGAGAAACGAAAGAGTCTCCAGTTCACGCGATCGCTGCTGAGCTACGAGAAAACGGTAAGCAGGTCTTAAAAACTGAAGTTTTTCACTGCAAAGGTGCGACCGAAGGAGACATTCACGACTGGCTTAGATTAGCTCTCAGGAATTTTTCAACTCAATATGGAAGAAATGTCGGCAAATTTGTTAGAGGCGGAACCGAGTTTCATCCCTCACTCTGCCCTCTGTGCAACAGATCTGGATCGAGTTGCGACTGAGGTTGTGAGAGATGCGATCGCGCTTTTCGAGAAAGCCCGGTCGATACGCTTGGAGTGGGATCAGAAATACAACCCCACAGAACCAATTCTGAGCAACCTGGAAGATTGCGTGGAGCTATTCATCCAGTCGCAGCAGATTCGATTCCCGTCTGATTTGTTTGAAGAGTCAGATGAGCATTACTATCCCGAAAACAGAGAATCCGCAACGCGAGGCTCGAACGCAGAGCGAGGTGGAACCCTCGTTGCGGAAGTCGAGTCGGGAAAGTTGGCAGATGCTATTGCTGAACTTCCAGAAGCCCAGGTGCTAGAGCAAGCGATTTCCCTGGCTCACTCGGAAGATATCGATACGTGGATTGAAATTGTTGCGACTGCCCTAACTCAGCCAATGGGATTGAGTGAGTTAGTTGAGAAGCTAGACTTATCAGTTGTTCAGGTTTGGATTGCCCTCATGTTTGGAGAGTTCCATTTAGAGCGCACGGGCGATTTCTATGAAGGCTCGATCGCCGTTTCTCCATCAAAAGATCCGCCCCAAGCTCTCTAGGGCGGATATGGCGTTTTAAAGGAGGGAGAAACTTACTCGGCTTCACTTGCGCTACTATTAGCAGCAGGCTTCTTAGTCGCAGTCGATATTCTTTGCAGCTACTTTCTTTGCTAGAGACTTTGCCACAGTCCTTGGAAGCGGAGCTAGTCGGGTCGCTTCTTCATACAGCGCACTTGATCCAATAGCTTCTTGGGTGATTGTATCCTCTCGTTCAACGGTCATCGGGTAAATGTGGTTGAACGGGATCTTAGGCAGAATAGTACAAGCTTGCTTTGAGAAGAAATACGGAAATTTTCGGTCTAATTCCCCTGTCGATGGGTAATATGCGGAACGTGAGTCGATCTAACATTCCAAATCCCGGTATTAGGCAGAAAAAGCCGGTCTAATCCTTTAATTTGGGATGTTATGCCGACTTTCATCAGCCTAACTCGCCCTGACGGGATGTTATGCCGACCAGATTCGGTCTAACGTCCGCATCTGGATGATTAGGCGGAAAGAGTCAGACTAATAAATAGTTATATGGAAAGGTAATAGAGGGTAAATGGAGATCACCACAACCTATAAAGCAACTGATAGAACTGCATGGCGTTCTTGGCTTGAGCAACATTACGCTATAACCAATGAGATTTGGTTGTTGTTCGATGATGGTTCTGAGTCTTTAACTATCTCCTATCTAGATGCAGTTGAGGAGGCTATCTGTTTTGGTTGGATCGACAGTGTACAAAAACGATTTTCAACCTATGAGCGTGTTCAACGATTTACGCCTCGGAAAAAGCGAAGCAACTGGACAGAATTAAATAAGGAACGTGCGCGCCGCCTAATTCGACTAGGAATGATGACTGATGCTGGATTTGCAACACTCCCTGACCTAACCACCAAGTTTGAAGTTCCCAAAGATATTGTTGAGGCACTTAAGGCAGAACCTGATGCTTGGTCTAATTTCCTTACATTCCCAGATCTGTATCGGCGAGTACGCATCGGATATATTGAGGAAATGCGAAAAAATCAAAGTGAATTCGGGCGGCGGCTTCGGAATTTTGTGAACAAAACTGCCCGCAATCAAATGTTTGGTAACTGGAATGATGAAGGAAGACTCATCTGAAGTAGACACAGGATCTCAATCCACATAACAACCGGGGTGCAGCGGGACTGTCTCAAGCTGCTGATGCTGAGTTCAAAAATGCTGACAGCTGCTGGCCACAAACGTTATGCTGTTCACACTATATTTTGTTTTAGCTCATTCTCATTTAACAATTGCAGGCGATTCATGGGCATGACGCTTTGGATTCACACCCTCGAAGGTCGTGATATGTCAACAGACAGTGAAGATCACACCTTGATGTATAGGCACTCTGACGACCTCGATTCGCTGTGTGACAAACTTGGGGTGGCTAAGATTTCGTCCTTCTTTGATAGTACTGATCTTGAAATATGTATGCGAGGAGACGATGATGAGACCGGCGAAGATCCTAAGATTGATTCTGAAACTGAGAATCCCTATGGAATTGATGACATGGCATGGTTTGATGCCGCTGCTGGGCTAGCTACTTTTCAGACTCTTAGAGCATCAATTGCAGAAAATGAACTACCGAATTTAAACGAGGAAAATAAAACTTGGCTGCTGGAAGAGCTTGACGATTGCATTACAAAACTAAAAGGCCCATCTGAACGGGGTGGCCAATTCAATCTTCCTATAATTATGTAGGACTTATGGCATGGTTCCGCATTTGTGCTCGGCATCCCTTCCGTTCAGCCCCTGCGGAAATGCCTAATTGTAGTTAAGAAGGCAAGCGACTTCCATGTTCAACAGAGACTCCATTTTGAGCTTTCTCGATAACGCTTTTCAGCGCATTGACATGCCCTGTTTTGGCAACATGAATATTGACTATGTGTCATCGCGTTTATCGACCTATCGCAGCTCAGATCAATGGTTGTTGCTTTTTAATTCAGTGGTCTGGTGGCCCGCTGGTCAGGGACTTACAGCCACAGTTGAAGTGGTGGGCACAGGTGTAGTCGGCAGGCAGGGGTTTGATGATGATCGATTCTTTGTGCCAGGATGTATCCAATTGGATGATGATCAGAACATTCTAAGCATCGTCATTCGAGGAGAAGACATCAATCCGACTAGCTTGGTCATCCAGCCAAACTATAATGTTCAGCCAGAATACGGCTTTTGGGTCTCTGTTGCTCTAGTTGAAACATACAAGGAGAGCCTGTTAGCCTCGCAAGCTGAAATTCAGCAATTCATACCCTCAGGCTTTCAGCACTTGCTCACTATTGACGAGTGGGATCATCCGACATGGGATATGCCGCCGAGTCGGACAGTTGCTTTCCCCCGGATTGCCAATGTTTTAGTTACATCAGATCCATCACTTTGGATCCCCGTGGAAGCGCCCAATACGCACTGGTCACATTGGCTTCCAAAATAATCGGTCAAGCCTAACGATAAAGTTGAACGATCGTAACCTTACAGTCCTTGTGAAGCGCTGTAGAGAATGGATAAAAATTAGATCCTGCTGTTCTGAAATGGGTGGTGACGAGATTGTCCTTGTGGTATGAAAGGTACGATGGTCTACTGGGTCTGTCAGGATGTAGTATATGGTGTTGCTCAAACTTCTAGGTTACGCGATCGGCAGTGTTGTGATGTACTGGGGCTTGCTATTCGTACTCGTTGCACCCTGGGTGTTGGCAGTACTGTTAGTTGTGCTGATCAACGGAGCTTGGAATCACATCACTGGCAAGACTGACGAATGGAAATGGTTTATTAATTGGACTGAATCCGTTGCACAAACAGTTCATCGATTTCAGTTTGAGTGGATTGGTTGGATTCCTGGCATTTTGATTCAGACGTGGTATGCCGGATATGCCGCGAATTTGGTGCACACCTCAGCTTTAGGAAAGACAACAACTGATGTGCTCATCCTTCAGTTAATGGGGGTCATTGGCATCATTGCAGCCGCAGTGATTTTTTACTGGCTTTATCGCTTGGTGGTGCAAGTTAAACTGAGTCAATGGATTTACATACTGGTGGGTGGCATTTCTTTAGTTGCCTATTTCGTATTTTTGCAACATCCTCAAGTGGCCCAGATATTGAGCGAAAGCTGGCAACACATCTTTACAGCCCTACTTTCCGCCATGATGTCGCAATGATGAAGTGTTCTATGCAATCGCTACTCACAGGTTGATAACACAAGCTAACGCTGCCTATGCACACCAGCCGCTGAGAGTTTATCGGCTATGATGCGAAGGCGATCTGCGGCAGGTGATGGGCAGTATTAGACTGCAAGAGAAGCCACGAGCAACTATCGTTATTGACTTGGGCAAGTGAATGCTGGATTTTACATTGAAGATAGAAGAACGTACCGAATATTGCAAAGATAAATCAATGTGAGTGACAGTCCAGAGGATGACTCATAAGATTCATAAGGGAAGGTGATCAAATTCCTGATTCGGAGTAGCGATGTCTGAGTACAAGCATTTTCAGCTATTAGCTGAATATAACCAGTGGATGAATATCAAGCTCTATGATGTGTGTTCGAGATTGTCCGAAGAGGAGCTTCGGCTGAATCGAAAGGCGTTTTTTGATTCCATTTATATGACGCTTAATCACATCATGTACGGGGATTTGGCATTTTTATCTCGGTTCACAGGAAATCCAGTGCAGGTTCCTGAGTTAGGACAAGAGTTGACTGCTTCATTTATGGCTCTTAGAGCTGAGAGAGAGGCGTTGGATCTTCGGATCATAGATTGGGTTTCGGCACTAGATCCCATTTGGCTGGACGAAGCGCAAACGTATCAAAGCAAGGTTGACGGAAAAATTCGCACAGTCCCCCGTTGGGTTTTGGTAACACACATGTTCAATCATCAAACACACCATAGGGGTCAAGTAACGACTCTGTTGTCGCAAATGGAGTTAGATATTGGAAGCACAGACATTCCATTCATGCCTCAGTTTGTTGCGACCTGATAATCGTTGAACGGCACAACGTCAATCATTGCTATCGAGCTAAAAGCTGTTGCGCTCAATTTGATCGAGCTAGAAGCTTGATCAAATTGAGTACTGAACAATTAACGAAAGGAGTTCCCAAGATGCAAGGGATCTGCCACTGTGGACGCGTCACTTGGACGCTTGATACGTCACCCAAATCCGTCACAGCATGTAACTGCACGATCTGCCGTCGCTATGGTGCCCTCTGGGCCTACGGCTACATTGGCAATGACATCTGCATATCCGGCGAAACGACCAGTTATCGTCGGGCCGATGGTGGAGCAATCGATTTCCACTTCTGCAAAACTTGTGGTTGTGTGACACACTATGTGGCAACCGTTCCAGAAGAGGACGGACGGCACTGGACAGCCGTCAATCTGCGTCTGACCGAGCCAGCTCCCATTGCTGATCTACCGATCGACCACTTCGATGGTCTTAACAGCTTCGACGACTTGCCCCGCGATGACCGTCGCGTTTCGGACATGTGGTTCTGAAACATCGCGTGTTTCTTTATTAGTCCGTCAACAATTGTCATTTCTAGCCCCAAGCAGACAAAAGTGACGGAAGCGGAATGCCGTCCAAACTCCTAGGCAGCAGACGGTATCAAAAGTTCGGCCGTGATATGAAGCTAATCTGCCGCTGCTGACCAGAACCGTTTTAGGCAACACAGATGAACGATCGCATTCCGCCACCAAATGCTGCGAATGCTGGACTGCTGGCCTATCTTCGTGTTGGTGAAGAATCTTCGCGTGCAATCCAAACCGTCGCGGCGGTCGCGGATCCTTACATGCGCTGCGGCTGCCCTAACTCAGCCAATGGGATTGAGCGAGTGAGTTGAGAAGCTGAACTTATCAGTTGTTCAGGTTTGGATTGCTCTCATGTTTAGAGAGTTCCACTTAGAGCGCACGGGCGATTTCTATGAAGGCTCGATCGTCGTTTCTCCATCAAAAATCCGCCCCACGTTCTAGGGCGGATAGTGTAGTTCTTTAAGGAGGGAGAAACTTATTCGGCTTCAGTTGCACTGATCTTAGCAGCGGTCTTCTTAGCAGTCGATTTCCTTGCTGCAACCTTCTTCGCTGGAGACTTTGCCACAGTCTTCGGAATCGGAGATGGGCGAGTCGCTTCTTCGTACAGCGTTGCTTGAATGTCCCCCGAGACAGCTTCTGCCCAGCGATTTAGGATGGTCGGAATGGTTCTTGCTGAAATCAGAACTTGTCCGCCCATCTTGAATTTTGGGAAACGTAACAGCTCGATCGTTTTCTGAATGGATTCAGAATCCATCCCAGTCCTAGCGGAGACGTGGGAAATTAGCTTATCGACCGGATAGAGCTGCTCTGGCTCAGGTTGAACATCAGCGATCGGGAGTGAAACTTGTACAGGAGTGTTTTCGACAGGCTTTTCCAGTGTGGCGACCATAGCGGAGACTTCTTCGACAACTGGAGTTGAGTGTAGCTTAAATTCCCTTTGAAGGATACATTGCTCTCCAAAATATACATAGAGCCGAGTGCGTCCGGTGAGATAGTAGCCAACTTCAAGTAGCTGTGATGCGATCGCTCCTAACTCCTCAGCTTGGAATAACCGATCACACTCGATCGATATGGCTTCGTCTAGCAGAATGAAATCGATCGATTCTAGGATCGGGAACCGCTCCACCAGTGTCCTGTGTCTCTCGATTTCAAGCAATATTGCAAACTCGTTAGGAAAATTATCCATAAAGATTTTATGAAGCGTTTACAGGGAAAGATGGAGCTTGAAATAATAAATCAGCCCCCTTGCTGTATAGATTTCCCGATTTACGCTTACTTAAAAAATTCTTGTGGAGTTCCGATCGACGATGAGTAGTAGAGATGCCCGAAACTGTTTCGCTTCTGGTTGTCACACCGGGAGATTTTTCTGATGATGTCTTGGTTGAAATTATTAAAGCAGTCGCGCTGTGTGGAGAGCAGCCAATTGCACAATTAGCAGCGTTCATCCGCAATTTTCGGAGACTGGAAGTACCGCTAGAAACAGAGATTTCACGAATTTGGAGGGACTCTTATGTTGAGTCACTTTGCAATTCACTGTATCTAGCACTGATGCAGGAAGAGTTGCTTGATTTTTTGGGGCGGCTGGATTTGGATAAGCTCAGGGCTTGGGCACAGCGATCGCGCTAATCGATCTGCTCAAGTTTTCTATCAAGACAGATTACTGAGTTTGGAGCAAAGACACGGAAAAACTCCGTTTCAGGTCTTCATTGAAAACTTGCTGCCACTCACCATGAAAACCAACACCCACTATGTAGCGATTTTTCATACAGCAAATTATTACAGTCAGTCCTCGCTCTAGCCAATCTGAAGCAACTGCGTAAGCATGGTCACGGTGTTGAGACTGAAAACAGGCGGCTTGATAGAATAGGTGTGCATCATAAGTAATGCCATCACAAAGGCGATCCTGAAACCAAAATCTGAAGAAGTAGCAGTCGCTTTGATTGGCAAGAAGCAAGGTCATAAGAGCAGCTAAATTTACACATGGATCAAAAAAGTTCTTCTTATGGTGCAATCTTTCCCAGACTGCTATTGACTTTGCGTTCTTTATGAAAACTTCTTTAGAAGACACGTAAACTTTAAAGAAACGGCATAATCGATGTGCTGTTAGCAATCGCGTTAAAGCAACACAGAAATTCCAAACAGAAGCACGATCGCGCAAATAACCGCCCACTTCAGCAGCAACATGCTGCCACGAAGCATGAGCAATTCGTGGCAGCATGTTGGGATAGAGTTGCTGCTGAAGTGGGCGTTTGAAGCCACTAAGAATCCTATGGATGACCTAATCGTGAGCAAATTTGGATAGCAGCACAACGTCGATCCAAATTTGCTCACGCCCCAAATTGCGATAGTGCATATGGTGCATGTTGCACGGATAGTGCTTGCCCCATTTGCCCTCAAACTTTGGAGTGCCAGACGTAGGGTGCCTGTTCAACAACATCATTGCGATGTCAGAAGAAGACTACTTCTGGAAAGCGGAGAGTTAGATATGGCTTTGAGTTAAGTTCAGCTTGCTAGCACAAGTGGCAGATGGAGTGCTGGAAGTAGGATGTGCTGCAACTAATTCGACTTTTCCAGTTTGGGGATTACGAGACCAAGCCGTCGCTTCTACGAGCGTGGCAGTCTGAGTTGAAGCTAGCGCGATCGCAGGTTTGTGAAAAGCCGAGAGATCACGCATATCATTCCAGGAACGATCGTGTCTCACGTTCTGACTCGGATTTTGTGGTACTCCGCCTCGTCCTGTGACCACAAAACTACTGCCTTGAGTACCGGAACAGCCCGCCGCAACTTTTTGATTTGAATCAATCAGTGTGGTGGATAACTCAACTAAGCCAGAGTTCGGGTCAACTCCCACATTGTTGACCTCAACGGTGCCATTCACACCGAATTCAGAACTAGCCGTAATGTCGTTTTCTGGGGTTAAGCGATCGCGATACTGCAACCCAATCATGCCCTGAGTGGCGATTTGAATGTTTCCACCTCGTCCCTTCTCAGCATTGGCGACAATATCACTATTTTCTAGGCCAACAGCGATCGGAGCATTCAGAATGATATTACCGCCATTTCCAAATTGGCTAGCTCTGGCACTAATCAGGCTTTGGTGGCGCATGAGTAGTAGATCGCGCGTTGTGATCTCCAAGTTACCCCCATTACCAACCGCAGTGGCAGTTCTAATTTGACCTTGATTGTCTAACTCAATCGAGTTGGCTTGAATTTGCAAGCGTCCAGCATCTCCACTGCCTACATTCTCAGCCGCAATGTATCCTTGATTCCTGACCCGAATGTTGGGTGAAGTAATCGCTAAGTTTCCACCATTGCCAGTTGGTAACGCTGGTAATCCGTAAATTCGTCTAAACGTGGGAGGTAAGAGTTGTCCTGAAGCTGTAATCCGGCTTCGCTGGCTTACAACTGAGCCAGACCCATCGATATCAATGAATTCACTGGCATGAATAGTGAGGCTACCCGCATTGCCAGCTCCAGACGTACTCGCAGAAATGAGTCCTGAAGCTCCTAGAAGTAGCTGTTTTGTGTCGATCAAAATTGAGCCAGCATCTCCACCAAACAGTGTCGTTGAGACAATATTGGAGCCTCCAGCAGTACCGGAATTTTCACCAAACAGGGAGATTGTATCGGCGCTGACCTGCACATTTCCGCCCCGAGCACCGCCCAACACAAGCGATGTAATTCCAGCTCCTTCTCTCACCGATAAATTAGAGGTCGTTACCGTTGTGTTTCCACTGCGACCGCCGCCGATGTAGGTTCGCGTCAGAACTCCACCTGCACGGGATGGATCAAAGGCAGCGAATCCAGAAGCCAGGATAGAGTCGGTTGCATTCACGACAATATTGCCACCGCTGCCTCCATTTTTGTAAGTCGTCGAGAAAATGGCGCTGCCATCTCGGGTTACAACCTGTCTTGCTGACACGTCAATATCTGCTCCGTGGCTACTGCCGATGTTTTCTGACAGAATCAAACTTTGATCTTTCTTCGGCAAGAATCCGTTGATTTCTAATACGTCTGCATCGACTTTAATCCGACCCGCAGCTTGTTGTCCCTGGTGCTGAATAAATACGGCAGAACTTTCTTGAATCCGAATGCCTTTCCCTTGTAAATGAATTGATCCACTCGGGTTGCCACTTGCATCAATCAGTGCAGCACGAGTGAGAGCAATGTCTGAAAAACTAGGAACAGCATTATAGTTGAATTCCCAGTTGGGAGTTGCGGTGTTGAGCTTGATCGTACCTGTGCTTACACTTCCTAATTCCAACTGTCCACTTTCAGCAATGAGAACTCCTCCATCCAAAAATACTCCATTGCCGAGCAGGACTAATTTTTGTCCTGGTGGAACCTTTAGTCCTGCAAGATTTGGATCACGCGTGACAGAGCTTGTGAATGTGGGTGGATGCAGAAGATTGTGCCCTTGTCCTTGGACCCGAATACTGCTTGAGGTTGCGCCGAACTGTACACCAATTGGCGCACTCATCGTCAACAAGGGCGGACTACTGAGATTGACTGCACTAAACTCAGTCCCATCAGCAAACTGAATGCTGTTGGCAGTCGTTCCAACAAATGATCCGCCAATATTCAACTGTGCATTGACTCCAAACAAAATGCCACCGGGATTAAGCAGAAACAGACTCGCAGTGCCGTTGGCTTTGAGGAGTCCATCAATATTGGAAGCACTGCCTCCAGTGATGCGGGCAAAGATAGTTTGGATATCTGTAGCGTTGTTGAAGAGAGCAGAGCCACCTGTGGGAACGGAGAGTTGGCTGAAGCTATGAAAGAGATTGTTACCGGAGCGAGTGCCGCCATTGATGGTGAAGTCGAGATTGTTAGGCGTTGTGACTGTAGTGGGCAAGGTACCGTCAGGAATGACTTGTGCCTGAACGCGATCGACCCCGACAACAGCTTCACCATGCGCCAGTGAGAGGGTACTTATTCCAATCCACATCAATCCAACGACAGCCTGTCTCATCACGTTCAACCTCGAATACTGGAGCTTCAAACGTAGAGTGCCCGTGTGTCAAAAAATCATTTCGGCTGTAAAAAAGGATCTTGTCGTAAAGCGGAGACTTAGAGAGAGCTTGCAGTTGAGTTAATTGTGCTGGCACAAGTCACAGATGGATTGAAGGTAGGGTGTGCCGCAATTAATTCGACTTTGCTGGTTTAGGGATTGTGATACCAAGTCGTCGCTTCTACAAGCGAGGGCGATACCTTAGCGAGGCTGAGCGATCGCGTTAATTGATCAAGTCGAACGATTCAGAGGTGATTTGCACACACAAAAAACTCCGCAGCATCATGTCTCGGAGTTTTGCTAATCTTTGTTTTGACAGATAGCTATGCCGCGATCGCAAATCTCTCAGCTTTACACCAAGCAATGTAGATTGCTTTGTAGAAGGACTGAGTTTGGGGCAAGAACTCATCGAACGAATCAATTACCCAATCCGTTGCAACAGGCTGCATCCAAGTTGGATGCTCGGTTGCTTCATAGTTCATGAGGCGTTCGCCTATTGTAGGTGCTTGACCTAACACATTCCATCCTACTTGTAGTTCTGGCTGCCCAACTTCTGACATTTCGACATGGATAGCAGAGTTCATGTATAGCGCGCTGTCCCAATCCTCTTTAGGCGAAAGCTCAGAATCTACAGGATGAACATAAACCAAGAAAGCACCTTGAATAACACTCGCCTTGCTGTGGTAAGGAACGACTTCAACCACTCTCCATTTAGGAGAAGAGGCCATGTTGGTAATATCTCCGACTTCTGGAACCTCTTGGCTCCACTCAACCCGAATCCCTAACTCTTGAGATTTGCAAGATTCGTCTTGACAGGCTTGATAAATGAGTAAATTCATAAATTCTCCTAGCGACGATATCGATCGTAGTATCCAGGCGTTGCGTCTTCTCCCTCGAAGACGCAAATATATCGTAATACAGCACCTCGATTAGTGGAGCGTCGGACATCGACAAGCCGAACCCTACGCCCTTGCCGTTGAAACTTTTGCTCCATCTCCTTGCAGGCAGAAGACTTTGTGACCCCATGTGTTTCTTGCTTCCCAGAAATATTACCTGGATCTTCAACGTTCAACGGAGAGTGATACCTGTCTCCAGTCTGGCTATTCTGCCAAACATAATAGGAAATTCCACCAATCACAGCAATCCCTACAAAGACGCAACCAACCCCAGTGGAACAGAGAGCAGGCGCGGCAACCATTGCTGGATTAGATTGAGCAGGGCGCGCAGTAGTTGCAAGGATTAATCCAGCCAGTGCAGTGCTGATTATTTTTCGATTCATTTATTCCTCCGGTGTTTGTTCAATTGCGTCTCGAACTTGATCAGCCGTTGCAGTTTCGCCTTCGGCTTCGAGTTCTGCGATCGCAGTTTCAATTCGTTCTGACCAGCTTGGGTGTTGTGTCATTGCACAAAGCCCACCCATTCAACCGTGTCATCTAGTAGCCGTGGCTTGGGATTGAAGTTAATCTGAATCGTCCCGTCTGCCGTTGCATAAGTTGCAGTCGTTCCAGAGTAGTTGCCCATATCTCCAAGCTTGCTAGCGATCGCTTTGCGAGTTGTGCCAGGTGCAACATTGAGCAAGACCTTGGCTTCGTAACTCTGGGGAGAAGCATTCTTATCCCAATATGAGCCAGTAGGACGACGGGCAACAGGAGCAGGAGTCGTATCGGTGACTCTGAGTTGATATCGAGGTTGAGTTACCTGCGGTGGGGGAAAGCATGGACTTCCCGATTGAGATTCTTCATAACGTCCCACAGGAGCAGGGGCAGGAACGGGAAGAGTCTCAGGGTTTGCACTCTGAGCAATCTTGTTGATGAGAGTGCCTGGACTAACATCGTCCATCGTGAGTGAGTCAACGGGACGACTCGCCAAAAGATAGGCGAGCAGGGGACTCGATACGATCATGCTCAACGACATCCACACGGGGACTTTGCTGAGCTTGGGTAGAAGGTTCATAGTCATTCACTAATTGACAAACAATTCCAAATGAAAGGGCAGGGATGAGAAACCGTGCCCAAGGTAAGGTCATGCGCTTGGAAGTTCCAATACTTCTGAAGCTTCTGGAAGTTCTACGCGAGAATAGGTCACGTCAATCACATCGTTGATGCCGCTTAACTGACGACGCTGTTTCAAGCGATCGCTGAGTGAACCCATCATTCGCAATGGTGTGCGCTCGATGTGGTCAGCTAATTCATCCATCTTTCGATCTGCATAGCGATCGATTCTTGCTTTGGCTTGCTCTACTTCCTGGTCAATGCCGCGTGTGATTGCCGCCAATTCTGCAACGGCTTGATCCTCATCCACCTCCGCCTGAGTCGGTCGTAAGTTCTGGAACTGCTGAAACTCCTGGAAGTGTCCTTGCATCCGCATTGAGCGAATCTTGTTGATGAACTCAGCACCTTTGAGACGGCGGGTTTCTCCCGTCTCTGCAAAGTAAAAACTGGATTTAATGCTGATGTGCTTGGCTGTAATTTCCAGAAGTTTCACACCCCACTCTGGATAGGGGCCAGCAGCAGGCAACAAGATATCGAACGCTTGATAGACAAACTCACACCAATTCTTAACCGCTTTCTCGCTCACACCCCAAGCATTAGCAATGTCCCCGATCGGGGTTAGGGTTACACGTTCTTTCGAGGCAACCATGTCATTTCTCCTTTGGAAGTTCTAGAAGTTTTGGAAGTTAGATCAAGTCCAGAAGCAACTTGATAAAGGTTAAGAATTCATCCTTGTGCATTCGCTCTCGTAGATCGCGGGCAAATGCTTTCAGGTCTTTCATTTCTTTCTGTGTCATTGGAAGTTCCAGAAGTTTTGGAAGTTCTAGAAATGACAGTAACAAGATTCTAAGAAGAATGCAAGAAGAATCTATAAAACTAATAATGTTGAGAGGTATCTATCAAAACGACCTAAAATCATGACTAAAACAAGCCTGCAAGAAGAATCCATGCCCCCTAGACAGAACGAGCCAAAGCGACAATTCACGCTAAGAATTGAAGAATCAGATGCGCAGAGGCTTGAGGCGTATGCTCAGCGTAAGGGAATTGATATGACAGAAGCTCTGAGGCGGGCAGTCGTAGATGGAATTCCAGAACTTCTAAGAAAGGAGTCGATCGAGATGGAATTTGAAAATCGGCTGCTAGTGAATAAAAAACTGAAACTGAGTATTGAGCGCCTGGAGAATGGGGAGGCTCCAGATTAATTAAAAAGCTGCGATCGACAAATCATCGGTCGGGCTTTGTTATATCTTCTCCCACTCGTCACGCTGCACGCTTCAGCGCAGACAACATACAAAACAACCTAACGCTTGCACAAAACCCAAGCGTTAGGTTATTCTATATAGACGTGGCAAACAACAACAGGAAGATTCGATGTTTTTAATTGAAACCAACCCATATTTTCAGGATTTTTTCGATGGCAAGAGTTTTCGTAGATCGTGCAAACAACCTGTTCGTTTACATTTACTCCGATGATCACCTTCCGCCGCACATTCACGTGTTTGTAGGAAGAAAGAAAAGTCGGGAAGATAAGAATATAAAAATCAGTATTGGTGACGATAGTAATCCACCAAAACTACTGCAAGCACACCCAGATCTTAAAAGTGCTGATATCCGCAAAGCGTGGCAGCTCGTTGCGGATAACCAAGACAAATTATTAATTGAATGGAAGAAGATCCATGACAGAGAAGAAATGGAGGAACGAAATCAGTGAAGCCGAATTAGAGAGCCAAATTACCCAGGCGAAGGCGGCTTGGGTTCAAGCTGCCTCGACAGAACCGCGTGCTGAATCTGTGAAGTTCTATCCGCGCAAATTGCAATATACGATCGAGCTAACTAATCGTGCTCAGTTCTCGTTTCCTGTACCCTTGATTCGAGAACTTGCAGATGCCTCAAAAGAAGCGCTTGCTGATGTGCATCTTTCAGGAGATGGCAGCAGTATTCATTGGGAAACACTGGATGTTGATTTCAGTGTTCCTGGACTGATTTATCGAATATTGGGTACTAAGCCTTCAATGTCTGAGCTGGGACGGCAAGGTGGTAAGAAGCGATCGACTGCGAAGTCAGAAGCATCTCGGCAAAACGGAAAAAAGGGCGGACGACCTCGGAAGAAAGTGGTTCCGGTCTAGCGATCGATAGCTTGATAGAACACCACAAGAGCGATCGACAAATCATCGATCGCTCTTGTGCGGTCTGAAGTGAGCATAAAAAAACCCCGCCGATTTCGAGGCGGGGTGGAATGAAAAGTTTCAATAATGAGTTACTAAACTTCCCATTCACTCGATAGATGGATGTTGAACAATTGAAATTCTCAGCCTTCGCGGTTGCGTTTTATCTCCTTACGAGTAGAACGGATGTTATCAAGGGTCATCCAGAGCACCCCTTTAAAGAATCGAAGCCCCCAACCGATTGTTCGGAAGAGGACTTCGATAGAAGGTTTACCCTGATGAAGCCAGATTTTCTGCCGATTAAGCAGTTCGTCGAGCATCGCTTCGACGTAGTCAGGACTAGGTCCTAGATTGAGCAGCTTCTTTTTCGGTGTGCGACTGGACTCAAGACGGGCTTGATTATACTGGCGGCTCCAAGCGAGCAACCAGTCTGTCAGCAACCGAACAGCAACAGGAGTCAGAGTGGATACAATTTTTGACCAGTCTGCTTCTGATAGCTTAGAGAGGAACTCCATCATCTTCCCAAAATTTTTCATTGGGGCTTTGTCCTTGAGGGGGTAAATGCTTCGAGGTTCCCCTTCCCTCGGCAGGAAAACCTGATCATAGGTTAGCAGATCAACTCATGTTTGACATGAATTGATAATTCGGGTTTCCACACACAAACTGTTTTACATTTCAGCAATTATTGTTTAATATGAAAACGAGGTCGAGAAATGTCTTGACTCGTACCCATGTACTTGGTAGCATAAGGAGTTTTTTCAAATGAAAAACCCACTTAAGCGCTCCAATAACTTAATCCCTGAGCAGGCTGGTCAAGCTAAAAATGCTGATACTCAATCAGTTACGGCTTACCGAGATCGATCGTCTACAGACGATCAAATATCGCCTCTTGAGGAGGAAGTGTTGAGCACTTTGTTAGGAAGGGAACTGTACGGATTACAAATCTGTGAGGCTTTTGAACAGGTAAGCGGTGGTAAACGGCGCATGAGCGTTGGAACCTTGTATCCTGTTCTTGCCAGACTGGAAAAGAAAGGACTTGTTAGTTCTCGGATGGCTTCTCGCCCTACTGATTCAAGAGGTGGAGCTAGAAGGAAATACTTTCAAATTACCCGGCGTGGTTCTCACGCACTGGCAGAAGCCGATCAGTTTCGGAAACAACTTTGTGAGTGGCAACCTGCACACGCCTAATGTTCCGATAATCTATATATTTCTTCATTGCATGATTCTAAGAGTATTAACTCTTCCGTTCGCTTGAGCTTGGATGTTTGTTGTTCCGTCGCTGTATTTCACCGTTAGAGCCATTCAGGAGGTTGTGGTCATGACCAGACAAAGCATACTAAGAAATTCGATCTGTCTCAGTCAATTTAGAGAGTCGGTGTCCCCCCTAACCTAGACACGCAGAGTATTGATTCTCTGAAAACTATTTCATCACCTGCGATTCTTATCGCTTTAGCTTCAATTTAGCTTCAATATCAAGAGGCTGAGAGCCTTAGACACACAAAGCCTCGATCGACAATTTATCGATCGAGGCTTTTTTGATTTCCTTGTGCATGTTCTGGGCATATGCACAAGAAAAGCCAATTTCTTGTGCATATGCTTTGTGTCCCACTTATTGACGACAAATCGGTTTGTCGCTCAAAAATCGCAAAAAGTGAGCGACACAAGCGCGATCGACGAATCCGAAAATCATCGATCGCTCTGATTCGCTATTCTTTGTTCTCTTCTACATCGGCTGAACTGAGTCCGATGCTTTCGAGAGCAACTGCTGAAAGCTCGCTAATTTGAGGCTGAAACATGGCTCAATTCCTTGTGATTAACGATTTGAATTAGGGTTGCCGCGATACGACCCCATTGGCTTGAAAAGTACCAGAGGACGCGCCGGAGGTTGTTGACGGCGGATAGTTGAGCGTTGCCCTTTGCGGTTGACGCGCTTGCTCGACTTGAGGTTGTTGCCCTCAAAACGGTGGCAGACGGCATCACCCCCAAGCCGACCGACGAAGCAACGCACATCGGAGGAAGCGATCGCAGAAGGAGCCAGAGACACGATCGATAAGGCAGCGAGAGCGATCGAGAAAATTTTAGAGTTCATGTGACAAGTCCTGAGTTTAGAGAAGGAAAGGCAGATTCGGGATCTGCCTGTACGCAGCGATGAATTTCCGCAACGGTTGCGGATTTAGAACTGAAGAACGCGATCGACGAGTGACTGACTTGCACAGAGCCAATATTCTCTGAAGTCGGTCATGAAGGTGAGTTCGACCACTTCTCCGTCTTGAGCGCGGGTTGCCCAGTCGTCTTGTTGAGCGATCGCATTATCGATGTCAGTCAATTGCAGAACGACGACTAAACCTCGATCGAGGATTTGCTTTTTCTTGTAGTCGGCGTAGCCAAGTTTCCAGCCTTCGTCGTAAAACGGGTTATCGCAGAAGGATTGAGAATTGACACCGCGAAATCCGTCTTGATAGCCTTTGTTGCGGAGTTCGTCGGGTGAGGGATTGCGGGGAAAGGCGCGGTTCTTTTGGGGACAGTTGGAGCCGTAGAGAATATTCTCAAGCTCTTCAGTGCTGAAACGGAGATCGACTTCGAGATGTTTGATCTCGGAATAGTCGATGGGTTTTAGAAGTTGTGTCATGATGGTTTCAAACCTAATAAATGGGTTGACAGCCCGTGATCCGCTTGAGTTTTCCAGACGTGAGCGATCGCGGGTTTTGATTTGGCTTGCTTTCGCTTGCTTGATATCAATATATCAATATAAACACTTCAACGTCAATATATAAATTTAAGGTGACTTGTACTTGTAAACATATTTATAAGTCTGTTAATCTTAAGAGCATCGGGATGAGTACCTTAAAAGGAGGTGTTTATATTGATATCCCTAGAAGTGCCACGTAGACCTAAAGCAGAAATGTATGCTCACGGCGGAAAAAAGAAGCAGTTTCAGTTCATGTTGACTGAAGAAGCTTCGGAAAAGCTTGATGCGATGGCGGACGACATGAGCATAAGTCGCTCAGAGTTTTTAGAAAGACTTATCAGAACAGCAGACATCGACCTAGTAAAAGCCTATTCGTCAGAAAACGAAGAACAGGCTGCGGGCTAGCGATCGCATCATAGTGCAACAAAAAAATCGCCCCTGTAATCAGGAGCGATCAGATTAGAAATATTTGAGTTCTATCTTTCAAGGATGTAAAACTTCTCGTCCTTGAACAAAAGATTGGCTTGACAGTGAGAGCATTGCGTAGCTTTCTTATCAGACTGCATAGAGATGTGTCCTTCACACCGCGGGCATTTCCCAGACCACCTATCGAGCGAATTATCGTTCGGGTTTAGGTACATGAACGGAGCGTACACCGCTATCAGCAGGCAGATTGGGCATAGAACCCAACCCAAAACAGGAATAAACGCAAGAAGCAATCCGCCAACCCCAAACATGATAGGAGTCGCGATCGCCCTTCCAATCCGATCGCTCTGCGTCGCTTTCTTGAAGGTTGCAGGAGTCCATTGATTGGCATAAATCACTTCAGGTGATTGACTGTCTACCTGTTTTGATTTTGAGTCTGGTTTTCCAGGCTGCCACTGATGCCCGCACTTCAGGCAAGACAACATCGCCTGATTACTGCCAATCATCCCGCCCGCCAGTCCGACTGGCCCAAGCAGCAATGCACCCGCAGCCGCCTTACCGACTCCGAATCCCTTCTTGCTGATCATCACTTGAGATGACTGACAGCGGGGACAACAAATATCCGACTCACTGGGTATCGATTCAGGAACGATTGACTGACTTGCAAGCTCCCCAAACACGTCCAGATTAAATTCTTCAGTCCATGCCGGAAACTCATCACCGGGTTGCCGTGCGTAGACAACGAGAGAGCTAATTTCTGGAATATCAAGCCCAACAATGCCGCGATGAACGTAGTCCGCAATCTCTTTTCCTGGAATAGGAGACGCTTCGAGCATGATTTTCAGACAGCCCTCTCGCAAAATAACTTTCGCGTTGATCCCCTTTGGATTGAGAGAACGATTAATCAATTGTGAAATTGCTCGCGCATCGCCCTGCTTGGCGATTTCAACTAAATTCTGTTGACTCATATGGCTACCGGGAAGGGTTTTCCCCAGAGTGCCCGATCGACCAATAAGAGCAATCAGCCGAACTTCCCGGTACTGCTGACTACTCTTATTTCTCACCCTTTCTGGTGAGGCAAATCTATTGTCCCCTCAAAATCTATGAACATTCAAATTTCAGCTAGAGATCCACCCCTGCATCCGTGAGGAACGCGATCGAACTTACTGCCAGTCGGATAAGTAGCGACAAGCATTTAGTGACGCTCTTACCCCCAGTGAGATTCTGATGCCCTCGTAAGGCTTAAAACTGCCTCCCCTTATTTCGTTTCGATTATTTCGGCTAGATACGAAAAAACCCGTAACCCCCGATTAGCCTCTGCTGATCGGGTTTTTCTATGCTCATCAGGAGAAACCCATGATCGACACCGAACAACCCGAAGAATTCGAGCAACAGCTCCAAGCCTTCCTTGCCGACCCCACACCCGAACCCAAGTATTCGCTCTGGCAAATCGCAAGATTTTGCCAGTCCAAGCAAGAATCCAAGCAGGGGCGAATCTGCGGCATGTATTTCACTAGAGTCGCGATTGCCTACGAGACTGGAACCTGTCCCGGCTGGTACTACTTTGTTGAAGTCGATTTCGAGCATGTGATCATTCACGAAGGCGACATTATCGATGCCAACATCCAACAGAATCCACTAAGCTTAGTGGCATAGAAAAACGCGATCGCATTTCTACGATCGCGTTGCTTTTTAGTTAGAATTCTCGTTTCCCAGAAACGAGAACTACTCTCATTATCGATGCCAACACTTACCAGCATTCATTAAGCTTAGTGACATAGAAAAATGAGATCGCTTAAGCCGCTTCTACCACACGCTGAGGCTGAGGCAAAGGCTTTCCGCTTGCCTGATAATCCTCAACCAACATTTCGATTACCTCTTGCCCTCGCTTAGCGGCTTCCTCGTAGGTTTCGCCATGCGTCACGAATTGTTGAGAGGGGAACTCAGGCAGATGTACCAGATAGAGACTGTCTTCTTCTGACCACTGAATCACCATGCTGTACTGAGGTTTCATTCTTCTGAGTCCTCCAACGATTCCAAACGTTTTAACACAACGACTTATTGAGTTCTACCAGTTTCTTCTTAAGAGACGCATTTTCTTCTTTGAGATTAAGGTTTTCCTCCCTGATCTCTAACAGCGACTCTTTCACATCCAAGAGCTGCTCTCTAAGCTCAAGAATCCTCTCCTGCAATTCGACGCTCTGGGTCTGAATCGCTAAGTCTCTTAGCTTCGTCAGAAATGCCCAATGCTCCAAATTCTGTGGGTCGAAGTAGGTGTCCATAGATTCGATCGAGAAACTTTCAGCATCGTGCCCAAACAATTGAAAAATCTCGCGATCGTACAATTTGCTATTGAAATATTCCAATTCGCTCGACAATGTGATTTTCTTCTCAGAGTGTTTGTACTAAAGTACTTAGAAAGTAAACGGCTGTGACTCCTTATGGAAATGACTTCTAGCTCCCTCGAATGGGTGATTCACTTCACCCGTCTTAGTAACGGTTGCCTATTTGAAGCGTCTCATCCTGGTTTTCAAGAATCCATCACAGATGGCATTTCACATCCATCGCTTGATGTAGCGTTCTTTAGAGCCGAAGCGCTCATTCGTGTTTTTGAGTGTCAGCACAAGTTACATCAGTGGCTTGAAGAACAACGCACTCAAGGGCTTTCTCAAGCCAGCTACGAAAGCGGGATCAGCTTGGCGGCAAAGTTGACCGAGCTTGTAATTCCGCCTGAATCCGATCAAACACCACGCTAACCACGATCGCAAAATCTTCAGGGTTCATCGACCGAATATCGCGACAGACCTCATCCACTTTAGGCTCTGTCAGCGTCGTGATACCAAACAGCGCATCAAATTCTCGAACCGTCAAATTAAAAAGCCCGCACAGCTTTTCTCGCGATTCTTTATTCGGAAAAACCATGCCATTGACGTAATTAATCGTCGTCGATGGAGCAAGGTCGGCTTGCCTCGCCAATTCATTTACCGACCAGCCACGATCGCTAATCAGCTTTCGCAGCATCTCCCCCAGTTTCTTCGCCTGCTCCCGCCGATTCATAGCGTTCAATTGATCGACTTGATGAGCGTAGAACAATTTATGTCAGCTAACATCAATAATTTCTCACTGCCTATAAAGATAAATATATTTCGCCTTGGTTGATCATTTCATTCATGCTTGGCGTATTATCGATCACGAAACCGAAAATCCTGAATGACTTATGGCACTCGCACTTAGATCCCTAAAAGAAGAAGCAATTCGACTGCACAAGGAAGAAGGCTTGCGTCCGTTTGAAATTTTGCAGCGAGAGGAGTTCGCCGGAAGAACAACACGCGCAACGATCGGGGGCTGGCTCAAAGCCTGGAGAGAGGGGAAGGTACAGACTCCAATCGCTTCTTAGAAATTTAGACAACAAAAAAGCTGCTCTCTCGTTTGGCGACGCGCGAAGCAACTTTTTTGAATGATTCAAATTAACCGTTCAACCGTTCAACAGCCTTCAACAGACCGCTCAACAATATCAACGAAAGTCAGACCAGGGGGGTCAAACAAAACACTGAAACAACTAAATAACTGCTTCAAGCGCTCGTTTCATAATCCTGCACAAGGCAAGAAAGGGTCAAACCGTATATTCACGGGAATTACTCCCGACTCCATCCAGATTAGCGAAATCTTAACAAAGTTGCAAGTTCCAGCCGTCCGAGATCATTCCAAAGTCTCAGTCCGCACAAATTCACACTGATGCCATTCGAGCCATGCTGACCAACTCCTATCCAACCGTCCCACTACTAAAAAGACTCGATCTGGTTTTTAACCAGATGCGCGAAGATTTGGAGCCGTTGACGATCGAGGAAGTTTGCAAAAAAGCGGACTGTTACCCGACCGAAGTATTTCGTCCTGCAGCAATCACTCACTATCGCATCGCCATGCAATACGTCGGTGGATGGGAGATTTATCGGTCTGAGGTTTTGGATCGAGTTCAGATGGTTTTGGGGAGGATGTCAGCAAAAGACATCACGACAGGCGCGATCGCATCGCAGGTCGGACTTAAGACCAGGCAACTCAAAGAAGACGTGCCGGAAGCGATCGGCTTAATCGAAGAAGCGGCGAAACGTACCGCTCAAAGAATTCAGACATCAGGCACGGCGAAATGCTCGCGATGTGGGCAACGTCGCTCAATCCACAAAACAATCCCTGGCGAAATGTGGGGAAAGCCTGTTCTGCTCTGTGTCTGTGAAAGTTGCTCTCCCTAGATACTCAGATTCGCATCCACTTACCCACCAAACATCATGCTTTACGAAATTACTGGCACTCATAACGACTGGATGATGGTTCACGCTGCATCGCCCGAAGAAGCGATCTCAGAATTTGAAGAGCACTCACCCGAGTCGATGTTTTTGAGCATTCAAGAAGTGAGATCGACCTTTGAAGCGGTTTCGATCTCTGGCGAGCAAGTCAAAGTAATCGATCGAAAATATTTAACTTGCTGGAATCGCAAGCACACCAAGAAGCGGATTGTCCTGCACTACAAAACGAGCAGTGAGCTAGGTTGCTGGGTTCCGGCTGATGAATTTGTAAGAGCGGAGGTGGTCGCCGCATGAACAAGCCACAGTTACCAAAATTTCTAATTCGCAGATCAATCCCGACCGAGCTTTATTTACTCAGATTGCAGCTTCGACAGTCGAATGTTATCCCGTTTCAGCGTAAGGAGAACCGTCATGCGAAAGGCTGAATACAGAAAAGATTTGAAGGTCAGACAGAGAGCGCAACCCCTGCACTTCTCTGGGCAGAATCCATATCCACGCAAAGAGGGCATTACGGTTTCAGACGAATTGGTGGTTTTCCGGGTCGGGAAACCTGAGTACGCGCTTGTCCTTTGGGACGGGAGCAAAAAGGCAGAGCATGTGCATTTTGCAGTGATCGATATTGTTCAGGAGGTAGCAGATGCTAGCTGAACTAGTTGCATTGCTCAAAGCCTACATCAGCTATCTGGAGAGTCAAAAGTCATGAATAAGCAAAAAGCGCGTGGGGACGCGCTCTCAAAAAACTTTGAATGTGACTCAAGTTTACTGAGCAAATTCAGCAATTACAACTGTGACCCCAAAGTATTTTTAGAGACAGGGAGCGAACAATGAGCAAGAAAAATAGCAGTAAGATAACACAGCTTGCTCCCGTCCCATGCTCCCCTGAAGATCCGTGCAAAGTCTGTGGAGGGGTGCATCACCCCTGCTACACACGCGGAGAAGAACTTTGGTGCGCTTATATCGAAAGCGAAGAGGATGTCCAGCGATTCACCCCAGAAGGGTATGAGTTTTTTGGGACAGTTCCTGGCAGCGGACAAGCTGTCTTTGTTCCCATTAAAATCGCAGACCAAAGGAAGCAGCAGATCGAGCACACCCCAGGCGAGAAAATTGAACCTTCAACCCTAAGAGAAACGATCGAGGAATTAGTTCAGGCAAGCTTGCCGAAGTCAGAGCTAGAAATCAAGATTCCGCTTGTTGCAAAGCGATTTCAGTATTTTACAAACGATGTCTGGAGACTCTATCACACCAAAGAACAAGAGATCGAAGAAGCTGAAACTAGAAGCGATCGCGTTACCGAAATCAATCAACTTCTAAAGATTGGCAACTACGAGCTAAAACTCTCGAAATATCTCCGACCAAGCCTCGCAACTCCGCTTGAAAAGATTGCCACCTATCTTGGCAGCAACACAGCCGCGATGCTAACAACTTTACTTCCTGTTGCAGGCAGCTTGCTTAAAACCGGAACACAGCTTGAACTCATTCGAGCTACCGAGTTCTATGCTCTACCCATTCTCTATACGGGCATTGTTGCAGAATCAGGTAGTAGCAAATCTCCCACACAAAAAACAATCCTTAAACCGCTGTTCCGAATGCAGGCGCAAGCTGAAGAGGATCACGCCTATGCACTGCAAGACTGGGAGGCAGAAAACAAGCGGGCGCGAAACAGTGATGAGACACCACCGGAAAAACCTGCGGTGCATGAATACTACACAACCGACGCTACACGAGAAGCGATCGTACTGATTCAATCTCAACAACCCGATCGCGGATTCCTGGGTTGGTTTGATGAGCTATCCGCTCTCATTGGGGGACAGAACCAATATCGCAATGGCAAAGGAGCGGACAAAGAGGCGATCCTGTCTGGGCGAGATGGCACAGGCATCAAAATGAATCGCGCCAGCGGTAAGCGAGCATTTGTTCAGTCAAGCGCGTTCAGTATTACCGGATCGACTCAGCCTGACACGCTCCGAAAAATGATCGGGGACTTCTCTGACCCGACTGGGCAATGGGCGCGTTTTCTGTGGACGGTTTTACCAATCAAGCCCGCAAGATTTCCGGAAGATGAGACAAGCTACGACATTTCGGATTTTCTGCACGGGGTCTATGTCCGACTCGAATCATTTGAGCCAAAAACTTACCGAATGTCTACAGAAGCCAGATCGCTTTACGCGAGATGGTACAACGAACTGGACGACTTACGACTAACACAACCCCAGCAAGGCTTGCGGGCTGTATACGCCAAAATGAAGGGCGACACGGGCACTCTAGCGCTTTTGCTGCACTGCATCAACTCGGCTGTAGACAGCGGTAGACAACCGAGTGAAGAGATTTCACTCGAAACAATGAAGGCAGCGATCAGTCTTGCGAAGTTCTATATCGGACAAGTGAAACTGATTCACGCTGAAGGTGGCAACGAGTCGGGAGAACTAGAGCAAAGCTATACCAAACTGATTCGACTGTCAGAGCGCAAGGGATGGATTAAAGCCCGTGACGCACAGAACTTATGCCGAGAGTTCAGAAAGTTGTCACCGGATACTGTGCGATCTCATTTCCGTGAACTCGAAGCAATGGGATTGGGTTCAACACGCGGAACTGGTAGACAACTGGAATGGCAAGCGTCTACATACGCTTCAGAAGAGTTTCCTGATATCGATTCAACACTGCCTACAGCGTCGCGAAATGGACCGGATTTACGACAATATACGCCAGATGTTGTCACCTCTGTAGACGGTCAAAGTATTGAAAATTCTGAATTTGCGCCAAATAGACAAAATGGACACTCCTCAAACGGATTGACCAGTAATGGACACCTGAACGGAAATGGAAAGAAGAGTGAGACAACAACGACAACTTTAAAGCCACAAATAAATGGAAAGCCACTGCTAGCAGCAGATACAGACCGATTAGACCTGTCTACAGAAGCGGATACATTTAGCCAACAAGCCTGGGAGAATGGCGACAATGGGAGAGGCTAAACGGCGCAAACAACTTGACCCAGATTTCGGCAACCCCCCAATCAGACTGAAAATCTTTGAAGTCGGATCGATTGAGTACGAAACTGCGATGACACAGGCACGAGAGCGCTTAGGCGAAACCGCATTTCAGAATCTGACGGGTGTTTTGTTCTACCTGTTTTCAGCAACCGATAATTCAGGCTCATCGTTTCTGGGATATGCGCACCCAACGGTAAATAATCGAAAAATTTATGTCGATTTACTTCTGTTGCTTGAAAACAAAGACAGCAAGAAACAAGTGCAGTCATGGTGGAGAAAAGTAGAGGCGATCGCAGCAGAAAAGATTGCAGAACGTGTAAAAGCCGATATAGACGATGCTGAAATTGTTCTGGTTAAGGAGGGCAACCCATGACTACTAAACCCTCCTGGCTCACCCGAAACGAGATCGCACTTCACAAGGACACGGCATTTATCCCCGTGCAACTCAAGACCGACGGCAAGCAGAAATTTGCAATCGACGGATTGAGCAACCTTTACCCGATTGACGAGCTGCAACCCGCAACGCCTGACAGCTTCAAAACCCCTCGCCAATTCATTCTCAAAGACGGCGCAGTGGTCACAGTCGAACGAACCGCAAACGGACTCAGCATCAATGGGATTGAGCGAGTGCAGATTCCTGATGAAGTTGACCTTGCTTGTCGGAGTCTGGCTCAGATGTTTGATGGCGCGATCGTCAAAAATGTGAATCTCGCTCAATTCGGCATTGTGGAGGAGGTGACGGACGATGACTGGTAAGACTGCCACGATTATCCGCGTCGGAAAGCCATTGCCTCAGTCGCTTGTGGGACAGCGAGTGGAAATCGTGCGATTCATTTCGCCATCAATCCCGGCAGTGCGAACTACCGACGGGCGAGAGTACATCATGGATATTTCGCATTTGGATTGCTCGGTGAAGCCAACCTCATTGAGCAAGCGGTGGATCGAAGCAGGAATTCGACATCGCAAGCGGTATGGACGATGGCTCTTAGGTGTTCATGGTGCGTATCAGCGCTCGTCGCGTGAGTTTGAAAACAAAGACAGGTATCTAGCCACGTTGAAAAGAGAGGCAGAACGCTTACTTGAAGAAGCAAGGAAACTGGAGGCAAAACTATGCTGAATTGGCTCACACCTTATTTACTTCGTATCGATCGCACTAAAGCCGAATCCGACGGAGCAGTATTACTGATCAGCGACTTGCTCACTTCACGCAAGATCGAGCATGAAATCAACTATGGGATTTGTCATCGGCACATGCCGTCAGGTAATCCCAAAACAACGTTGCCGCACTTCTGGATTAACCTGCCGAATTTCGAGCGAATTGATATCCGAGCACGATCGCACTTCGGAAGTGAGCCAGAAGTACCACATGGTGTGTTTCTGCCTGCGGACTATCCATCGATCGAGTATCAGGTGCGGGGATCTCTGAAACCGAGAGAATTGTCTTCCGATGAAGTGCGATCGCTGATGTCCGGCGCTCGAACCACAGAGCATTACAAGTGGTTTGAGGCACTGAGAAAAGAACTACTTCAGGAGTGGTTGAAAGCGAGGGAGGTGAAGTCGTCATGCCGATGAATCGTGATCTCTACCCTTCCAACTGGAAAGATATTGCTCTTGCTGTGAAGCAGGGTGTGAAGTGGCGATGCGAACACTGCGATCGACCATGCCGACGACCCAAAGAAGATTGGGCCATATTCTGCGATCGCTTGTTGAACGAAGAAGATTACAACTGGTATGCGGAAACCGCAGACGAAGTTTCTGACGACTCAGGACTATCAACACCCGTAGAGCGACCACAAAGATTCACGCTCACAGTCGCGCATCTTGACCACGATCCAAGTAACTGCGATCGCTCCAACCTCAAAGCGCTTTGCTCCGGCTGTCACCTCGCCTATGACGCGGAGCATCATCGCAAAAACGCCAGCGCGACCCGCTATCGAAGGCGAGAGGAGCGAGGGCAGTTAAGCTTTTTAGCCCCCCCTGAACTAGCAGGGCATGGAAAAGATCCAACGAGAATCCAACTTCGACTACTCAAGGACTTATAAAAATGGCTGTGAAAGAGAAAGTAATCGCAAAAGATATCGACGGCAATGACTTACAGGAAGGCGATCGCGTTCAGATTGTGGAACTGGGGGGACGCGCAAAGCTCTGGCTAAATGCAACAGCAATAATCTCTGAAATCACAGTCAAGTCAAGTGGCGCTGTCCAATGCCGAATCGCGATCGAGAGTAGCCCAAGCACTAAATTCTTTTGGAATGAGAAGTGGCTACGGAAGCTGCCGAGCGAGATTGTTGAGATCAACCCTTTAGATGAAGCCGCAGCAAAAATCACAGAGCTTTGGGCAGATAGTGAGAACGCCGAAGAAGTGGCAAATCAGGCTGCTTACTCTGCCCTCGATAGCGCTAGGCTTTGCGGAGAAGAACTGCTCAAAGCAAAGCAAATTGCAGGACATGGTAATTGGGAGAAGTTCAGAGCAACATTGCTCCATCCCAAAACAGGCAAGCCGATGCCATCAAGTACAGCAACGCTCTACCAGCGAATCGCGGAACGATGGGGAGAGATTGAGGCTTCAGAAGTTCGCTCTCTAAGAAGTGCGAGAGAGTTACTCAAGAGCGATAGACAGATTTCCGCTGCTAAACCCGAATCCGCACCAAAAAGCGCGAGTGTGGCGGATTTGCCAGCGACGCAATCTATCGATCAGGTGTGTGATAGAGATGAGCAAGCGATCGATAGCTCCGAGCATTTAGAAGCAACTCCGAGCATTAGCTCCGAACATTTGAGCGATAGCTCCGAACATTACGAAACAATCCCTGATTATGGCGAAGCGGTAAGCGAGGAAATTGCTGAGTCATTAATGAATTTGGGTGTGATGCCTTGCAAGCCGAAAATCTCGCCAGAAGAGTTCAATCGAGAGATGGCGAAGTCCGGACTCATTACTCAGGACGTTAAAATCATCAATTCCAGGCTGAAGCGATGCGAATTCCTCTGCAATGGAGTGCTGAAGAATGGCGTGATTTCTGGGGTCTTGTTCGATTGGAAGCGGATGAGCGTTGCGGCGGTGCTGATCGATTATGACGACGGCAAGCAAATTCAAGTCCCTGCTTCAAATGCATGGCTGATTGATGAAAGTAATAGTGAATCGAATGACCAGCCGATTAATCGATTTGCAGCGATCGAAGAAATTGAAAGACGAGGCTGGTTCTGGGATGCAGCTCGGAGGATTGATACCAATGGCGATTACTGCTATTGGGCAAACATCAGCAGCCCTAAGTGCGACATCAAAGAGTTGTTCTTTGCTCAACGGTTTGAATGCCTGGAAGATGCGCTAGAACACTGCATTGAAGAAGCCAAAAAAGTTGGAGTGTGGGAGGTAGAAGCATGAACCACTTAACGCTCTGCGGCAAAGTAATCAGCAGTCAAATCCTTCACGATTCGGACGGCAAGCCATTCTGCTGCCTCACGCTCAAATACAAGTGGAATGACGGCAAAGAGAAGCAATATTCAACGATCGCGGTTGAGTACTACAACACCAGCGACGATGAAGACAAAATCTTCGATATTGATACTCAGTGCGATGGACAGTTTGTGATTGTTCAAGGAAGCTTTGAGAATTACAAAACCGAGGACGATACCTATCACGTTGCGCTATTCGGTCGAGGCTATCCGCTACTGCTCGAAAAGTTTGTTCCAATCAATCGAATTGCTCTTTGCGGCAGGCTTGGCAAAGATCCAAAACTCACAGAATTTCGCGACGGATCAATGATTGCGAAAGTGAGTCTAGCAACTCAGCGAACCAGGGATTCAAGCTCATGGCACAACATTGATTTCTGGGGTCGCAATGCTCAAACACTTGACACGTATTGCAGCAAAGGATCATTGATTGGTGCGTCTGGGCAATTGCAATGGTACTTGCCAAGAGATCGAGTAACCGGGGCATATCTCAAGGACGGCAACGGTATTCCATTCGTCAGGGCAGAGCAGTTAACTCTGCTAGGGAGTTCGAGCAGTTCATCGCAGCGAGAGGAGGATTTTTAGAATGCCAGAGCTAGAAACAGTCACCATCCCGATCGCGCTTTATCAGCAACTACTGGACTATCTCAAGGATCGAACAATCCTAAGCAATCAGGCAAAAGAGCTAGTTAAACAATTAGAGCAATCCAGGGAGGCGAAATGAGCTTGATTATTACCTTTCTAATTGCGATCGCGCTGGCTCTGATTCTGCGATGGATTTATCGGAGCTTGCTCGGGTTAATGCAATCGTTCAGCGATGAGTTAGAGAAAGACGATGAGAGGAAAAAAGATGGCAGAGATTGAATTGCAACAGAACTTAAGAGCAGGAATTGCTCAGAAGATGATCGACTCAAACGAAGTTGCGAAGCTTCGACTCAGAACACTCAAATCTGTTCTTCCAGTAGAAATCAAAAGCTGGCTAGAAGGAGTCGCAATCTATGCTGATTTCTGGGGAGATAAAAGCGCGAATCCGCCCGTACTCTATCCCGTGATTGCGTTTAATCATGGCAGTCGTAGATCGGCGTTCTTGGAGCCAGAGAACCTGGTCTGGCTAGAGGCACTGACGTATCGAACTTACCAGTACACAGGAATCGCTCACATTCTGATTCAGGACGGAAAACAAGTCCAAGTTTCAAGCTATTGCCCATCCACGCATAAATACACGTTGTGGAGCGTTTGACATCGATGAGCGAAATGAAGGAAACAGATTTATGTCACAAAGCAGAAGCAGCAAAGATCCTTCAGTGCCACCCTGACACCCTGAAACGATGGAGAGGAAAGAAGTTGATTGAAAACATTCACTATGTTCAACGATCGCCTAGATCGATTCGCTACGTTCGCCCACTGATTGAGGATTTGGCAATCAATTGGAACAATGAAGCAGGGCATCAAAGAGCGATCGAGAACTATCGAGCAGGACTACTGAGTAACAGGAAAAAGAAGCGATGAAAAAAAACTTACCGAAGTCAGCTTGTCCAAGCTGTGGCTACGTTATGGATGCCGCGACAGGAGTGGGTCACAACGAACAGCCAAAACCAGGCAGTTATGGAATTTGTTTGCGCTGTGGCACATCACTCATATACACAGAATCGCTAACCGTCAGAGCAGCAACGTTTATAGAACTAGAGCGACTTAAGCAAGGCAGCCTAAGCAGTTACCAAGCGATGCAATATACGATCGCAAAAATTCGAGAGGAGGCAGCAAATCGCAATTAATCTCGATACAGTGACCGAGCCTTGGGAAAGCCCACGAATCGGGCATAATACTCGAACATTGTTTTGGGATCATGACCCGTCATCGCACAAACCTCTAGCGGATTCTGACCATCCATCAAGGATAGAGAAACAAAGGTGCATCTCGTTTTACTTGGAGGCAATTGCTGAACATCCAATGTACTCACCACTGCCCACCATGCGTCATTGAACGTGCGATCGCCAATCATTCCGCCAGTGCGACGCGACGGAAATACTAAACTCTCTGGGCTGTAATTCGGAGGACGACGAGCGAGTAAAATGGCACTCAACTCAGGCGGAACCTCAAAATAGCGAACTTTATGGTTCTTTGTCGATTTGCGCTCCTTGGAGCGATTCACCGCTTCAGAAATAGTGATTTTGGAGCAATCGCGCGAAAGTGCGCCCCATCGCAATGCAGCCGCTTCCCCAAACCTGGTTCCGATGGAGAACTGAAAAATCACCAAGTCGAGATAAAAGCTGTAATCCGGACTCTCTCGAAATGCAGCAATGATCTTTAACGCCTCGTCCGCTTCAAACGGCTGCGGCACACTCTGAGACGGAACCTGCATCGAATCTGCCACAACCTTGCAGGGATTCTCTGAGATGAGTTTTTGAGCGATTCCCCAATCAAACGCAGCAGACAGCAACACGAGCCGTTCATAAGCGGTAGAAGGTTGCTGTCTTTCCAGTAGCCAGTCTCGAAAGTTGAAGCAGTCTTTCGAGCTAGTTTCTGATGCAAGTTTTAACCCGAAGAATTGTTCTATGTGTTTTTTGAGAACTGAATATTTTTCAAGAGAAGTAGAGCCTATAGATATTTTTTTAAATTCAATAAATTGAATAAATAAATCTAAAAGATCTATATCCCCTTTCTTTTTAGAATCCGGCTGATATTTGCTTAAGGTCGGATCAAAATGACCCGTCTCTATGTCGCGCTGGATGACAGCAGCTTTGTTTTGCGCGATCGTCTGATTCACTGCGTCGTCATACAGTCCCAGCGAGAGCCAGTAACGCTTACCGTCTCCACCAAGCGTTTTTGTCCAAGTCCACTGAAGTCGTAAGCGATCATTCACAGTCTGAACGACAACATTTCCTTTCCTTTGGGTCATGCGTTCTCCCTCAAAACTGAGATCTTACGATCTCACTTGATGCCCCAAACCGCCCTGATTCGTCCCAATTTGCCCCTATCTTTTAAGAATTGGGTGATTTAATTTTCGTGGTTCTGAAAATCAAAAACCCGCTCTTAGAGCGGGTTCTGATTCAATCGGAGCGGCGGGATTTGAACCCACGACCCCTACTACCCCAAAGTAGTGCGCT
>VFQU01000547.1_pt1 | contig 31863 bp, 32 predicted proteins | sample 3512311 | NCBI WGS metagenome assembly VFQU01 (sample SAMN10412377, study PRJNA504923) | tailings metagenome | isolation source: Relicate 3 Philex TSF3 active mining site | place: Philippines: Tuba, Benguet | collected 2017-08-29
GAAAAAGCGGCCCGCTTCGCGTGACAGAACCACGCCGGCGCCGGCGCGGACATCGCCCTGCGGCTTCACCCAATCATTGTAGAATTCGGTCTTGAACAGTTCTTCTTCGGAAAGGCACTGAGCCGAGGTCACGGGCTGGCCCAATGGTGCGCACCCCAGACCCGGCGCCCAGGCATTGAGCGCACCATAGTGCTCGCCATAGGACCGCATATAGGCCGGATCATAGCCGTGGTTGAGCGGCTCGAGCGCAAAATTGGTGGAAAGATCGTAGCCGTAAAGATGGGTACTGATCATGCCGGAATGGGTGGACAGGCGCGTCAAAAAATCCTGCCAGCGCGACTGATCGAGCGCGGCGGCGAACAATACAGACGTTACTTCGGCGATTTGTTCTGTTGTCAGATTTGGCAATGCGCGCCCCCAAAAGGACTATGGCCGCATTGGTGGCGTTTCTGTCAAGCGACAATGCCAAAAGTGCTAAGTTGTTTTCGTCTCACTATTTTCTTTCGCGCCACAGCCATGTGGCGGCAGATCATCTGTGTAGATGGCGTCGACTCCCATGCCCCAGAGCAAAGACAACAAGAAGCAACTGTTGACGGTGTGGGAGTAAACCGGCGTTCCGAGCCGATGTTTGGCGAGTAAGGCAGTACCCGTCAGCGCATCGATAATCGGCATGGTGACTGCATCGATCCCAAGCCCCGATGCAACCAGTTTTTCAAGCTCGGCAATTTTTCTACCGAGGTTCCCGAGGCGATAGAGCGTCAGGATAATGTGCGAAATGCCGAGTTCACGCAGCTGAGCGACCTGATCGGCAGTATATGCCTGTGCGATCAATCGATCCCCCAGGAGACCATGCAGCATGTCGTTGATCGCCAAGACATCGGACTTGGCATCCGACATCATCTGAACGTCCGGATGCGCTTCCAGCCAGGCGATCACATCGGACACTATGCAGGCTGCGAGCCCGTCTTGCGCCCTGATTTCGGTAAACTCGGCATAGCTCGGCGCGGCGGCATATTTGTCCCAGTCGTGGCCGCAGACGACAACATCGTCAGAGGTCTTCTGGAAGTCCACCTCAATGATCCGGAAGCCCTTGGCATAGGCCAGGTCAAAGGCGGCGAGCGAATTGGTATAGTCGCGCCCCTCGATCCTGCCTCCGGCATGGGCGATGGCGGGGGTGGCCGGATACATTGGCGCGGTCAGCCGAAGCACGACCAAAGCCAGAATAGCCAATGCCACCACAAACAAAAACACGCCGCCGGCCCGGTTCAGCCAGCGGCGTGCCACATTCATAATAAAGGACCGGAAGATCAGGCCGAAGCGGGTGCTTCTTCCTTCTTGCGCTCGGAATAGATGTAGAGCGGACGCACGTCCTTGCCCTTGACCACATCCTCGGAGATGACGACTTCCTCGACGCCTTCGAGAGACGGCAGGTCATACATGGTGTCGAGCAGGATGCCTTCGAGGATCGAGCGCAGGCCGCGCGCGCCGGTCTTGCGCTCGATAGCCTTCTCGGCGATGGCCTTGAGCGCATCTTCGTGGAAGGTCAACTCGACCTCTTCCATCTGGAACAGGCGCTGATACTGGCGCACCAGGGCATTCTTGGGCGCGGTCAGGATTTCGATCAGTGCCGGAATATCAAGGTCTTCCAGCGTGGCGAGGATGGGCAGGCGGCCGATGAATTCCGGGATAAGGCCGAAACGAACCAGATCTTCCGGCTCCACCTCGGCCAGAATCTGGCCGACGCGGCGGTCGTTCGGGTCCTTGACGGTGGCGGAGAAGCCGATGCCCGAGCCTTCGCCGCGCGCGGCGATGATGCGTTCAAGACCAGCAAAAGCGCCGCCGCAGATGAACAGGATATTGGTCGTGTCGACCTGCAGGAATTCCTGCTGCGGATGCTTGCGGCCACCCTGCGGAGGCACGGATGCAACGGTGCCTTCCATGATCTTGAGCAGGGCCTGCTGCACACCTTCGCCCGAAACGTCGCGGGTGATGGACGGATTGTCTGACTTACGGGAAATCTTGTCCACTTCATCGATATAGACGATGCCGCGCTGGGCCTTTTCGACATTGTAGTCGGCGGCCTGGAGGAGCTTGAGGATGATATTTTCCACGTCCTCGCCCACGTAACCGGCTTCGGTCAGCGTGGTGGCGTCGGCCATGGTGAAGGGGACGTCGATAATACGCGCCATGGTCTGGGCGAGCAGCGTCTTGCCCGAACCGGTCGGCCCAATCAGCAGGATATTGGACTTGGAGAGTTCCACATCCTGGTTCTTGGTTGCGTGGTGCAGGCGCTTATAGTGATTGTGCACGGCCACCGAGAGCACGCGCTTGGCGCGGAACTGGCCAATGACATAATCGTCCAGCACCTTGCAGATTTCGGCCGGGGTTGGCACGCCGTCCGAGGACTTGACCATTGAGGTCTTGTTCTCTTCGCGGATGATGTCCATGCACAATTCGACGCATTCATCGCAGATGAATACAGTCGGACCGGCGATGAGCTTGCGCACTTCGTGCTGCGACTTGCCGCAGAACGAGCAGTAAAGCGTGTTCTTGGAGGTTTCGCCGTTCGTTGTCTCTTTGGACATCCAGTCACTCCCGGGGACTTTTGGCCCCCATATTCAAGCGTTATCGGGGACCGTAACGCTCAAGACATAAAGAAAGTCTAAGCCGAAACGACCTTAAAGGCCGTTCCGGCTGGGTGCAATTGCGCTTGGATCACACTCCACGGCGCACCAGCATTGTGATTAACGCGCGTCAAAGTCAGGCGGACGCCTCGGGAACGGCACGCTTTTCGAGCACGGTGTCGATCAGGCCGAAGGCCTTGGCCTCCTCCGGCGACAGGAAGCGGTCGCGCTCAAGAGCGTTCTCGATTTCCTCGTAAGTACGGCCCGTGTGCTTTTCATAAATCTGATTAAGACGACGCTTTAAGCCCTCGACTTCCTTGGCATGAATCAGAATGTCGGTGACCTGCCCCTGGAAGCCGCCAGAGGGCTGGTGGACCATGACGCGCGAGTTCGGCAGGCTGGTGCGCATGCCGGCTTCACCGGCGGCCAGCAGCAGCGAACCCATCGAAGCGGCCTGACCCATGACCATGGTGGCAACGGCGGGACGGATGAACTGCATGGTGTCGTAAATGGACAGCCCAGCCGTCACCACGCCACCGGGCGAGTTGATGTAGAGGGCGATTTCCTTTTTCGGGTTTTCCGATTCGAGGAACAGAAGCTGCGCGACGATGAGCGAGGCCATATTGTCCTCGACCACGCCGGTCACGAAAATGATGCGCTCGCGCAGGAGGCGCGAATAGATATCGAAGGCGCGCTCGCCGCGGTTCGACTGCTCGACCACCATGGGAACGAGCGTGTTCATGTAAAGATCGTGCGGATCCCGCATATTCTTGCCCCTTGGCCCTGCCGCCGTGTCGCGAGACGGGGAGAGCTTGCTTGGTTGGACCATATCCCTACCTTCGGCGCACATTGGCTAAAGCAAGAGATATGTCGGAAAATCGAATCAGCGCGACAGGCTGATTGCAGGCGATACCGCCTTAATGGGCGGTAAAGGCAGAGATAGGCGGCAATGTGGCCGGCTTCAATAGCCAGCAGACGCTAAGGTGAATGCTTGTCCGCCATAGTCAGGCAAAGCTGACCGCAATGCCTTTCTTCTTGAAATAGGCCTGCATCAGCTTCCGTCCCTGCCGATTGGGCTGAGCGAGCTTGCCTGGCTCGAACACGGCTTCCTTGACACCCTCGCGCGCCATCGCGGATTTGAGGGCGGCGATATGGATGTCCAGGTCCTCGTTGTCGGCCTTGATAGAGGCATAGATGGCCTCGATGGCCTGGGAATAGGTGATGTCGCTCACGGGCTCAGAATCCTCAGTCGAGTTTGGCTGCCTTCAGAACATCATTGATGCGCGATTGCCAACCTTTTCCTGTGGCCTTGAACTTTTCGATGACCTCGGGATCGGGGACAGAGCGTTTTTGGGGGCCTTAGCCCCCAGAGGGGTGCAAATGCGTCGATGGTGATTGCTTTGCGGATAGAAGACCCTAGATTTGACCAATCGATCAAAAGCCCCAGAGCCGCGTTCCATGGCCGCCATTCTTCAAGTCAAGCCGATCACCGACGTTCCGAGCCCTCTCAAGGCCAGTGCACAGCCGCAGGACCCAGCATTTTTCCAGAACCCCTACTCCTTCTATGCGCGCCAGCACGCAAGTCATCCGGCCTTCTTCTGGGAGGAATACGGGCATTGGTGCTTTGCCGATTTCAAAACGGTCAGCGCCCTGCTCCGCGACAAACGGTTTGGACGGGACATCCTGCATGTGGCGAGCCGTGAGGAAATCGGGTTGCCGGCGCCCAAGCCGCATGTGGCAGACTTCGATCTCACCGAGAAATACTCGCTGCTCAATCTCGAGCCCCCGGACCACACACGGTTGCGCACGCTGGTGAACCGGGCGTTCGTGTCGCGGCAGGTGGAGCAGCTACGGCCGCGGATTCGGCAATTGGCGCATGAGCTTATCGACGGTTTCGAAGAAAACGATTCCATCGACCTGATCAAGGCATTCGCCGCGCCGATCCCGGCTATCGTTATTGCGGAAATGATTGGGCTCCCGGCGGATATGGCGCCGCAACTGCTCAACTGGTCCAACCGCATGGTGACCATGTATATGTACAACGTCACCCTCGAAACGGAGCTGGATGCCAATCAGGCGGCGGCAGATTTTACCGCTTATCTGCGCAGCGTGATCGCAGAGAGACGAAAAACTCCGAAGGAAGATCTTCTCAGCCACATGCTGACCACGGACCGCGACGGCGATGTGCTGAGCGATGAGGAGGTGATGTCGACCGCTATCCTGCTGCTCAATGCCGGGCACGAAGCGACGGTGCATACGACCGGTAATGGCGTCAAATCCATCCTCGAAAGCGGGCTCCGCCCGCAGAGCCTGTTCGCTACGCCGGAACAGGCAGAGGCGAGTGTGGAGGAATGCCTACGCTTCGATGCGCCGCTTCACCTGTTCACGCGCTATGCGCTGACGGATACCGAGGTGGAGGGCATTCCGCTCCGCAAGGGCGATGTGATCGGGCTGATGCTGGGCGCGGCCAATCGAGATCCTGCACGCTTCGCCAATGCAAACACATTCGATCCGTTCCGGACGGATGGGGCCAATGTCAGTTTCGGCGCCGGCATCCATTTCTGCATTGGCGCTCCGCTGGCGCGGATCGAATTGCAGGAGTCAATGAAAGTGCTATTCGAGAGATTGCCGAAGCTGCGGATTGCAGAAGAGCCGCGCTATGGGAATGTGTATCATTTTCACGGGCTGGAAAAGCTGATGGTGGAGTGGCGATAATTTGAGAATAGGTCTTTGGGGTTGGACGGCATTGGTGGTGCTGGGCTGTACGGCAGCGTTGGTGGCGGTCTTTATTATCAACCTCCCAATTGACCGATGTCTGGATCAGGGCGGAATGTGGGACTACGCGGTCTCGACCTGCATCACACATGTCGGACCGCAAAACTAACCTGGTGCAGACAGTTTTAGCGCCACGACATGAAAAAGGGCGGCATTGCCGCCCTTCTTGTTTAGTTTCGTTGCGGCGTCATTCTGCCGGGACGGCTTCGGCATCGAGATTCTCGATGCTTTCCCCACGATCATAGGTGGCCTGGTCGAGAATGCCCTGGCGCTTGGCGACGATGGTGGGCACCAGTGCCTGGCCGGCGACGTTGACCGCCGTGCGGCCCATGTCGAGGATCGGATCGATGGCCAGCAGCAGGCCGACGCCTTCGAGTGGCAGGCCAAGGGTCGAGAGCGTCAGCGTCAGCATGACTGTCGCACCGGTTAGGCCGGCCGTGGCAGCCGAGCCGATTACCGAGACGAAGACAATAAGAAGGTAGTGCTCGATGCCGAGGGTGATGCCGAAGAACTGCGCGACGAAGATGGCCGAGATCGCCGGATAGATGGCGGCGCAGCCGTCCATCTTGGTGGTGGCGCCAAGCGGCACGGCAAAGGAAGCATATTCACGCGGCACGCCGAGATTTTTCTCGGTGATGCGCTCGGTGACCGGCAAAGTGCCGATTGAGGACCGCGACACGAAGGCGAGCTGAATGGCGGGCCATGCACTCTGGAAATAGCGGATGGGGTTGAGACCATTAGCTTGCAGCAGCGCTGGATAGACGACGAAAAGCACCAGCACGAGCCCGATATAGATAGCGGCAGCATACCAGCCGAGCTGCGCCAGGGCGTCCCACCCATAGACCGCTACGGCATTGCCCAGAAGACCAATCGTGCCGATGGGGGTAAGGCGAATGACCCACCACAGAACCTTGTGAATGATTTTCAGGAAGGAACGGTTGAAGGCCAGAAACGGATCGGCCGCCGGGCCGACGCGAAGGGCCGCAATGCCGACAACGATGGCGATGATCAGGATCTGCAGCACGTTGAAATTAAGGCTGGTGGTCGCCGAACCGTCGGTGACGCGGGTGGAGGCCTGCAGACCGATGAAGTTGGACGGGATCAGGCCCTTGAGGAAATCGAGCCATGAGCCGGTCGAGGACGGGGCACGGGCAGCGGCCTCGGTGACCGCAGTGTGGACACCCGGCTGAATGATCAAGCCCAGGGCAATGCCGATGGCGACGGCGATCAGCGCGGTGATGGCGAACCAAAGCAGCGTCTGCCAGACCAATTTGGCGGCATTGTTGAGTTCACGCAGATTGGCGATGGAGGCAACGATAGCCGTGAAAACCAGAACCGGAACCAGAGCGCGCAGCAGCGAGACGAAGGACGAGCCGATGGTAGACAGCGTCGTTGTCAGCCAGTTGGCATTGCCGGCAGCATCAGGGCCGATATTGCGGGCGATAAAGCCCAGCACCAGGCCTATGACCATGGCGGCCAGTACCTGAAAGCCGAAATTGAGATAGAGCGGCTTGGGCGCGCGCGGGGCGGCACCGGCCGAAACGGACGTAGGCATGGGAGAACCTCTTGGTGACTGAAGCAGTCTGCTCAAGAACTGGGCAGGCCGCCTCTCAATTGACCAGGACCATACGCCTCGGCGTCGCGAAATGCAGCGCATGGCGTTCCGTTTGCCGGGCTTGCCGCTAGATAATTGTGTCCTAGCTGCGTCGAGAACTGAAAATCCTGTTCAAAGACGACTTGTGACGAGCGTTACCAGACCAGCAAAAAGCGGCAGTCCGGCCAGACTCGCCGCCATTGCCAGCACGAGGGGACCGGGGCCGGGATCGGTCCAGGCAAGTCCCGCCAGGCCGAGGGCGATCAGACCGCAGGCAAGGCCGGAGGCGCGATGGACGATGCGCCAGGCGCGGTCGGAGCGGATCGGCCACGGCATGCGCACGCCGGCATAAGTGTGCCGCTCGGCCTCGAATATGATCACGGCGAGCACCAGCAGCGCGGCGGCAAGCCCAAAGCTCGTGCCCCGGACGAAATCGAGATCGGAGCCGATGCCCAGAAACAGCAGACCAAGCTGGCAACCCGCCGCAACGGCCAGCAACAGCGTTAGTGCGGGATCGAAAATATGGCGGGTCTTGGTGAGATGGTTGCGGGTCAGCAGCCGGCCCAGGACAAAGAAGGCCGCGATGAGAAGGAGTTGGGCGCATGGCGCCACGGCTAGCGCGATATTGCGCGGCCAGAGCCAGTCAGCAGTGCTCCCCTGCCAATGGGCGGGAAAGGCATAGCTTTCAGGCACATGGATCAGCGCGACGCCCGCCATGGCGATGGTGACGCCGAGGATAAGCAGATGAAAGCGGGTGACGAGGCTGGGCATTGGATAGCTCTTAAAACGACTGTCATATGGACGGCAGCGGTGCGATTGACTAGAGGGCGCAGAAGATTCTCGCTGTCACCTCTTGATGTGTCGGCTGGCGCCGTTCACATGCGCCCAGGGAGTAGTGATGCGCAAAAGCCTAATCGTCTGCGGAGGACTGGCACTGGCTGTTGTGACCGCGGCGGCCACGATCTGGCAGGCGCCTCCGCTGCGGCTGGCCGCTCCGGGCTTTTTTGGCGCGGTGTGCTCTGATCGTGTATGTGCCGAGCACGGGGCAGACCTCGATGAAGCCAAGGCCCTTTTTGCCGCGGCCAGTTCGGCGGCACAGAGCCGGACCGGACTGGCGATACCGGCGCTGAACGTGGTGATGTGCCGTTCCAACGAATGTTATCGGTCGTTTGGTGGTGGAACCGAGCGGGCCATATCATTCCCATATCTGGGCACAGTAATCGCCGGCCGCTCCTGGCAGGACTATATCGTCCATCACGAGTTGGTCCATTGGCTGCAATTCGAGCATTTCGGCGCATTTCAGACCATGGGTTTCCCGGTCTGGTTTCGCGAAGGCATGGCCTATGCGCTGAGCGGCGCGCCGGACTGGGATATTCCAGAGGCGTTCAAGCCCTGGATGGCGCAATTTCGGGAGTGGCAGAGCGCCCTGCCCGTCTCGGACATCTTTGCAACCCAGCCTGTTTTCGACTGAAGCGACCCAAAAGCAAAGGGGCCGGTTTCCCGGCCCCTTGCAAACTCGATATATCCAGCGATTAACGCTTGGAGAACTGGAAGGAGCGGCGGGCCTTGGCCTTACCGTACTTCTTACGCTCGACAACGCGGCTGTCGCGGGTCAGGAAGCCACCCTTCTTCAGAACCGGGCGCAGGGCGGGTTCGAAGTAGGTGAGAGCCTTGGAAATGCCGTGACGAACGGCACCGGCCTGACCGGAGAGACCACCACCGGCAACGGTGACGTTGACGTCATACTGGTCGAGACGCTCGGAAGCGACGATCGGCTGCTTGACGATCAGCTGCAGAACCGGACGGGCGAAATAGGTCGCGAATTCACGGCCATTGATGGTCAGCTTGCCCTTGCCGGGCTTGATCCAGACGCGGGCGACGGCGTTCTTACGCTTGCCGGTGGCATAGGCGCGGCCGAGGCTGTCGAGCTTCTGGGTATGGACCGGGGCAGTGTTGGCGACGGGAGCCGCTGCCGAGGTGCCGAGGTCTTCGAGGGAGTTGATGGTTTCGGCCATGTTACTTCACCCGGACGTTCTTGGAGTTCAGCGCGGCAACATCCAGCTTGGCCGGGTTCTGCGCTTCATGGGGATGCTCGGCGCCGGCGTAAACACGCAGGTTCTTGAGCTGCGCGCGGGTCAGCGGACCACCCGGCATCATGCGGCGGACGGCGTTTTCGAGAACGCGACCGGGGAAGCGGCCTTCCAGCAGCTCGCGTGCGGTACGGTCCTTGATGCCACCGGGGTAACCGGTGTGCCAGTAGAAGCGGTGCTGGTCGAGCTTGCGACCGGTCAGCTTCACCTTGTCGGCATTGATGACGATGATGTTGTCACCCATGTCCATGTGCGGGGTAAAGGTCGGCTTGTGCTTGCCGCGCAGGCGCGAAGCGATGATGGAAGCGAGACGGCCAACGACGAGCCCTTCGGCGTCGATGAGGACCCACTTCTTCTCGATCTCGCTCGGTTTTGCCGAGTACGTGCTCATATCGAAATCCCTGAAAATCAAGCAGCCGGTCCACGCGGAACCGGCCAGTTCGGGGCGGTGTCTATGAGAGATTCACCGACCCGTCAAGGGGCAAGAAAAAGACAAATAAAATCATGTGGTTAGAATTGCGGTATCATAATACCGTAATTCTTCCACGGCTTTGCCGCTGCGCTACCGCACGCGCCGCATATCAGCGATATAGGCTATTGAAAGGCCCGCAAGCATGAAGGCGAGTGCCTGGTGTCCCACGGCAAGCCCAATCGGCACGCCGGCAAGGAGTGTGGCAATACCCAGCCCCACCTGTAGCAGCACGATGAAGCCGATGCGCGGCAGCCAGCCATGAACACCGGCAAAGCCACCATCCTTGCTACGCCGCCACAGCAGCCAGGCCGTGTAGCCGACGATCACGTAAGCGATGCCGCGATGGATGAACTGCACGGTGAGGGCATTTTCGAAGAAGTTCTTCCAGGCCGGGTCCATGATCAGGAGGCCCTTGGGGATGATGGCCCCATCCATAAGCGGCCAGGTCTGATAGCCCATGCCGGCATCGAGGCCCGCGACAAAGGCGCCGGCGGCGATCTGGACGACGACGAGCAGCAGCAGCATGGCGGCCGTCCAGAGATTGAAGGGCGACACGGCGCCGAGCACCCTGCCCGGCTGCAATGAGCGGGCCACGTAGATCAGGGCGAGGAACAGGAGTGACGCCGCGGTCAAGTGGGCCGCCAGACGATATTGGGAAACCGAGGTCAGCTCGGTCAGGCCGGAGGTGACCATCCACCAGCCGAGCGCGCCCTGAAATCCACCTAGAATAAAGAGGCCGAAGAGCGGCAGCGCCAGATCGCGCGACAGGCGCTTCTGGGCAAGAAAGATGACGAACGGCACGAGGAATACCAGGCCCAGCATGCGGGCCAGCAGGCGATGGAACCATTCCCAGAAGAAGATGTATTTGAAATCGTCCAGGCTCATCCAGGAATTGACGACACTATATTGCGGAATCTGCTGATAGGCCTCGAATTCCGCCTGCCATTCGGCCTCGTTCAGCGGCGGGATAATACCGGAAATCGGCTTCCAGCTGGTGATGGAGAGGCCCGATTCCGTCAGGCGGGTAATGCCGCCGACCACGACGATGAGCAGCACGAATGCGGCCATGCCATAGAGCCAGATGCGGACTGGCCGCAGCCGGTCACTTGCGAAGCTGACTTGGCCCGGTGCGGCATCTTGCATGGAGGTCACGGCGCTGTTTCCGGTATCGGTGGGGCTGGCGGAGTGGTAATCCCACCCCACACGTCCCGCAACAGTCCAGATGCCGCACATGACTCAGCGTAACCGCAAATTGATCGGAGCCTTCCTGCTTACCGGCTCGATTATCCTCTGGGCGGTCATTGCCACCTGGGTCTATCTCATGTTGCCCGAAGGCCTTCCGGGTCTCGTGCTGATCGCCTATTTCATCGTAGCGGGCATGGGCTGGCTGCTGCCGGCTATGGCGATCATCGCCTGGATGGCCAAGCCCGACGGGGACACGCGGCATGGATAGATTGCTGGCTCACAAACTCTGGGGCGTCGTGCCCTGGTCATTGCTGGCACTGGCCGCCGTCGGCATCGCTGTTGTCTATCTTGTCGTCGACACCAGCCATGGAACGACAGGTTTGGCCTGGGTCGTGCTCCGCTGGTTCCACTCGCTCTGCTGGGTACTGCTTGCAGCGGCCGCTCTGGCCGTGGCGCAGGTGACGCCCCTGCCCGCCTCCTGGGCTGCACCCCTGGCGGTGGCGAGTGGGGTCACCTATGCCATTTTTGCTATTACCGGCGTGCTGACCGGGACGCTGTTTCAATAGCCTTTGCGGCTATCCCATGAACCGGCCAAGTTGGGTGAACAGTCCCCCGCTGGCGAAAACGTCGACATAGCGCCGTTCCTGAAACCGACCGTTGAGCGAGACGCGCGGCAGCGCCGTTAGGCTTTGCAGATGGTGCGGGTAAAGCCCGCCCGGACGTGTGGTGACGGCGCTGAGAAAGCCCAGTTCCTGCGCCAGTTGGAATTCGCGCGGACCGCAGGATAGCGGCCCGCCAAGCGGATAAGAGAAGTGCTGCGGACGAATGCCGAACTGGGCCTCGATAATGTCGACGGACTGGGCCATCTCGTTGCGGGCCTGCTCCAGTGGCAGCTTGGCAAGCTCGTAGTGGTTCACGGTATGCGCGCCGATGGTGCAGAGCGGTTCGCCGGCGAACAGCCGCAATTCCTGCCAAGACATGATGAGGTCTCGGCACTGCTTGTTCAGGTCGTAGCCGTAATTGCCGGCAAACTCATCGAGCAGGGTCAGGCGCTCCGCCTCGGGCATCTTGCGCATCCGCCAGTAGAGACGGTCGAAGGCTTCCTGCTTCTGGGCGGTCGTTCGGGTGTCGACATATTCGGTATCGCTGCCTTCGGTGAAGGCCACGGCCTCCTGGCGGGCGATAATGTCCTCGATGGCCTGCCACCACACCTGCCCCACACCATCGGGAAAAGCGGTGGGAACATAGAGAGTGAATGGGGCACGAAATTCCTGCAGGATCGGCAGGGCAAAATGCAGATTATCCCGATAGGCGTCGTCGAAGGTCAGGACGACGAAAGGACGGCCCTTTGCCTGCGATGAAAGGCGCGCCAGCCCCTCTTCGAGACTGACAATATCGATATCGAGATCTCGTAGGCGTTCGAGCGTGTAGCGCAGGAAGTCCGGGGTAACCTGGAGAATGGAATTGGGCGCAAAGTCCTCCGGCTCATTGGGCAGGACCCGATGCAGGGTGAAGATCACACCCCTGCATGTCGACAGCGTCCGACTGAGCTGTGGCAACCGTGCCGCCCACATCAGGTCGAAGGCGGCCCGGATGGCGGTATATTTGAGCGACACGCGGCTCTCCCGCTCAGGCTGCGACGGCGTCGCCCAACGCAGCGATTTCCACCCTCCCGATTCCCGATCCCTGCAGGCGTTGGCGCACCATTTCAAGGGATTCGGGATCGCCGTTTTCGTCGGCGACAATGATCACGCGCCCGTCCATGTCCGCGAATAGTGGCAGGGCAGAATTGCGGCCCACGCGTCCGGTCAGGATCACGACGACCTCGTAAATGTCGCTCAGCGCCTCTGCCAGCACTTTCGGCTTGGGAGAATTGAAGTCGATACCATCGCCTTCTCCCCAGAGGATTTCGGCAAAGGTGTTGTCTGCCGACTTCTGCACGACATCGCCAAATGTCGCCAGACCAGCACTGAGGTCGGTGATGCCGGGCACATTGCTGTGGCGACCCGAACCGGCATCGATAAGGGCAACGCTGAGCCCCTTGGCCAGCGCATCGCCAACCAGATCCTCGGCAAAGTGCCGGCCGGGACCGTTGGCCCCGTGATCGGCAATGAGAACCAGATGGGTACGGCCCAGAACCATGTCGGACACGAGGTCCGCATGGCGGAGCAGACCGCGCGTCCTGGTCCGCCGAGCCGGAGATGGCGGAACGGCGGCAAAGACCGGAGCATCTTCTTCGACCGGCAGATCTTCTGCCACGGATGCCTGGGCTGCGGGCTGCATCAGCGAGCGCAGGAAAGCGCGTTGGGCATCCATATCCGCGTTCTGACGCGACGGACTTACGGAGTGAACCGGAGCCGGGTCATAGGCGACAGGCTCTGCAACAGGCTGCTCCTGGCGGCCATTGCCAACGTTGTCCGTGCCGTAGTCAGCATGTTGATCGTCGTCCGTAACGACAACTTCGTCGTCAAAACGCGGATCGTATTCACCCTCGGCCATCAGCGGGCGGCGAGCGATGGGCACAATAGCCCGGCCCGACATAAGCTCACCGAAAATCACCACGCCAACCTGGAGAATTACCGAGAGAATGCCCACGCCGGCCATTACCAGCGTGACTTTAGGAGACGCCGGCGTCACCGAGGGAGCAGCGACGGAGACGACGCGCACGTCCGGCAAGGCGGAATTGGTTTCGACGCGCGAAGAGGCTTCATTGTAGCGCAGGAGATAGGCTTCCAGCAGGTCGCGCTGAGCCTTGGCCTCGCGCTGCAAACCTTCCAGCGTCACGGTATCGCGCGTGGCGGTGGAGGCGGTGTTCTTGGCCCGAGCCAGATCGGCCTGCAAGGAGGCTTCGAGGTCGGATTCGATCTGGGCTTCGGCCTCGAGCGCGTCGGCAACCCGGCGGCCTTCGGCGCGAATCTGGCTGTCGAGTTCGGCGATCTGCGCCGTCAGCGCCAGAATGGTCGGGTGATTGGCCAAAAGCGTCGAGGAACGCTGGGCCTTTTCGCCCTGCAAACGCGCCTTTTCCTGGCTCAACTGCTGGATGACCACCGACTCGCGCACATTGGCAACGCCCTCGATGGGTTGGCCGCGCTGGATCAGGCCACGGATAAGCGCGGCGCGCGTTTCAGCGGCATTCTTGCGCCCCTGTGAGTCGGTGATCTGAGCGGCGATGGTGGACAATTGCTGGTCGAGCAGGCTGGTATTGTTCTGCCCGGTGAACAGGTCATTGCTGACCTTGAACTCGGCCACTGCGGAATCCGCCTGCTGGACCGAAACGCGCAGACGCTCGATCTCCTCGCGCAGCCAGCCGGAAGCATCCGCTGTATCGGAAATAGAGAGCGAAACGCGCCGCGCCACATGTGCATTGGCCAGGGCATTGGCGATCTTGGCGGCAAGCTCGGGATCGACGGATTGGACCGCGACCGAAATGATGCGAGAGTCCCGCTCCTGCGCGACATTGAGCCGATCATAAAGTGTGTTCAGCACTGTTTCGTCGATGCTTGTCGGCGTGGAGCTACGCCCAAACAGCTGGAACACGATCGAGAGCGGCGAAAAGCCTCCGCGGCTACCATTGAATTCAGGATTGGATCGCAGATCGAGTTCATCGATCACACTCATCAGTGTGTCGCGCGACTTGAGGAGCTCGATCTGGCTCGACACCACCCCCGCCTCGCCGCCGGTAATGGTCGGCGCCTGCTCGTTTGATGCACGCACATAAGCGTTGGAACGCGGCTCGACCAGAATGGAAGCTGACGATTCGTATAGGCGCGGCTGGAACATAAGAAAGACGAAAGTCAGCGCCAGCAAACCCAGCGTTACCGCAATGATCCGGGGCAAACGCTTGACGAGCGCCGACAGCATAGCCGCGACGTCTATCTTGGCGTCCTGAAAACTTGTCGACTCATACGTCATTTCGCGTCCTCTTATATGGACGCCAGCTAAGCCCGGCCGTGGTCAATATTCAGTTAATCCCGACCGCATTTCGCAGCAAAACCATTTCCCCATAAGACATTCTTAACCATGAGCAACCAGAGTGGAGCCAACTTGAAACGCGCGGGATTCTGATGCGCTGGCTTTCCATTTTACTTGTCGCCCTGATCTTGCCCCTGAGCGGCTGCGCATCGACGCGGCCCGCCACCTATCTTGTGGAAACCAAAGGGCCATATCTGCTCGACACCGGCGATACTGTGCGTGTCACCGTCTATGGCGATGCAGAGCTGAGCAAGAGCTATCGTGTCGATGATAACGGCGCCATAGCCTTCCCGCTGGTCGGACCTGTACGGGTGAGCGGCGGCACGACTGCAAACGCAGCCTCGCGCCTCGCTGGTGCTCTGGCGAATGGCTACATGCGTAACCCCAATGTTGCGGTTGAGATGGAGCAGTATCGCCCCTTCTTTATCGAGGGTGAAGTCAAGACGTCCGGCCAGTTCCCCTATGTGTACGGCATGACGGTGCGCGCCGCGATTGCCACGGCCGGTGGCTTTACCGACACGGCCGACCGTAACCGCGCCATCATCTATCGCCGCCAGGGCAGCGAAATGGCAAAGGGCACCGTCGAGCTCGACTACCCGATCTATCCGGGCGACTCGATCGTTATCCTGGAACGCTGGTTCTAGCTTGAGCGCGCAGCCACTCCGCATTCTTCAGGTCATGCGGGCACCTGTCGGCGGGCTTTTCCGCCATGTTGCCGACCTGACCCGCGCTCTGCATGGCATGGGTCATAGTGTAGGGCTGGTTGTCGATACGCTCGCCAACGACGCCCAGACCGAGCAGCGCCTGACAGCATTGCTGCCCTTTGCCAAACTGGGTGTTCACCGCTTTCCTATGCCGCGCCTGTTTGGGCGAGGCGACCTAACGACGCCCTTTGCGGTGAGCAAACTGGCGAAGCAACTTAAGATCGACGTGCTGCACGGTCATGGCGCGAAGGGTGGCTTTTATGCCCGGCTTGCGCTTTATGGCGGCGCGCGGGCTAAAGCATTCTACACCCCCCATGGCGGCGTACTGCACTATAAGCCGAATGCCCCCTCCGGCCGGTTGTTTCATCGGCTCGAGCGTATGCTCATGGGCAAGACCACGGCCATCATTTTTGAGAGCGCCTATGCCGAGCGCACCTATTCGGCCCTGATCGGCGCGCCGACATGCCACAGCACCGTCATCCACAATGGCGTGGCGGAGGCAGAATTCGAACCGGTCGAGACCGTCGGGGACGCGGCCGATTTTGCTTTTGTGGGCGAATTGCGCGAACTCAAGGGGATTTTTCCGCTCGCAGAAGCATTTGCCTCCCTGCAGCGTTCCGATGGCACACCCGCCACTATGGTCATGGCCGGCGACGGCCCGAACCGTGCCGAATTGGAGGCGCTGCTGGGGCAGCTCGGCATCGCCGATCGGGTAAATCTTCTGGGCTCGCGTCCGGCACGAGAGGTTTTTGCGCAGGGACGCTGTGTCGTCATTCCGTCGCTCGCCGAGTCCCTGCCCTATATCGTTCTTGAAGCGGTGGCCGCGCATAAGCCATTAATCACAACCAGGGTTGGCGGCATTCCTGAGATCTACGGGCCGTCCGAAAATGCGCTGGTTGCGCCAGGCGACGTGCCTGCCTTGAGCGCCGCGATGCAGCGGTTTCTGGCTCAGCCATCCACATTCGCGAGCGACATGCAGCCCGTGCTCGAACGGGTTCGGGATGGATTTTCTGTCGATCGCATGGCCGCGGACATCGCCGCGCTATACCGCGCCCCTTAGGCAATCCCAACCTCGGACTTCACCGTCTTTAAACGCATGGCGTGGAATATGCTGGCAGTGACCTCGTGCCGGCAGGGCCAAAATGTATCGCGTAGACCCCCAAAAGGCCATTCTTGAACATGCGTCGCGTCCCGGCGACGGTGCACAGAAACTGCTTTCGCCCCAGGCCGAGGCGATCATTCGTGCACCGGTCGAACGCAATATGTCCGGAGCCGTCGTCGCGGGCATAGCGCAAGTTGTCGAAGCTGTGCTGCTGATGGCTTTGGGCCTTGGTATCGCGGCGGCCTATGTGCCGGATACCGACCGAGCATTCTATATTCCTGTCGTTGCTGCGACTGCGCTTCTAGCGAATGTCCTGTTCAACGCTGTGCGATCGCATCGCGTTTCGGCCTATCGCACCCTTTTCATGCAGCTTGGCCGCGTCTTGGGCGCGTGGACGGCCGTGATGGTCCTGCTCATGGTTGGCGTGTTCCTGTTCAAAGCCGGCGACCAGATGTCCCGCGTCTGGCTGTTCGCATGGTTTGTTTCCGGCGCCGTGATGCTCGTTGTATTTCGCATGGTGCTTCGCGCCATGGTGCAGCGGTGGACCGAGCAGGGCCGGCTCAAACGCCGTACTGTTATCGTGGGTGGTGGCGCCGATGCTGCCGCACTGATCGACCAGATCAAGGCCGGCGCCAACAGGGACATCAACCTGCTCGGTCTCTTCGATGATCGGGTGGACGATCGTTCGCCCGATACAGTGGCGGGCTATCAGAAGCTGGGCAAGGTTTCCGATCTCATAGAATTTGCCCGCCGCACGCCGGTCGATCTGGTTATCGTCTCGATGCCGCTTTCTGCCGAAAAGCGCGTGCTTGATATGCTGACCCAGCTCTGGGTCCTACCGGTCGACATTCGTTTGTCGGCACATATGAGCAAGCTCAAATTCACCGACAGGGCCTATTCCTATGTGGGAGAACTGCCGGTTCTCGACATGGCCGACAGGCCGATCTCGGACTGGAACCTGGTCTTCAAATGGGTCTTCGACAAGGTCGTCGCGCTGGTGGCGCTGGTGCTGCTGTCGCCGATCATGGTCATCACCGCCATTGCCATCAAGCTGGAAAGCAAGGGGCCGGTCTTTTTCGTTCAGCACCGGCACGGCTTTAACAACGAGCTGATCCGGATCTACAAGTTCCGCTCCATGCGGACCGACATGCTGGACGCCGCCGCTGCCAAGCTGGTGACCAAGAACGATCCGCGCGTCACCCGCGTCGGCAAGATCATTCGCAAGACGTCGATTGACGAGTTGCCGCAGCTCTTCAACGTGCTCAAGGGCGAATTGTCCATTGTCGGCCCACGCCCACATGCCTTGCAGGCCAAGGCGGCGAACCAGCTCTACTATGAAGCGGTGGAAGGCTATTTCGCCCGCCACCGGGTGAAGCCGGGCATTACCGGCTGGGCCCAGATCAATGGCTGGCGCGGCGAGACCGACACGATCGAAAAGATCATGCAGCGCGTCAATCATGACCTCTACTATATCGAACACTGGTCGATCCTGTTCGACGCCTACATCCTGCTGATGACCCCGATCCGGTTGTTCAGTTCCGAAAACGCGTACTGACGGCATGATGAGGGGCTCCCTGCTTCGCGCGTCAGGTTTGCTGGCCTTGGCCCTGCTCGGGACCGGGGCCGCAACTGCGCCTGCCAGCGCAGAAAGTGCGCCATGCATGGACTGCCTGGAAGTGCGTGTCGGGCCGGCGAAGGTCATCCGAGGGCCGTTCCCGGACGAGTTGGATGCGCCCTTCAACGCACTAAAACTCAGCGACGGCACTTTTCGCGGGTTCAGTGCGAATGGCGCGACCTATGCCATCGAAGGCACGTCGCTTTGGGATATGGACGGTCCACGCCGTGCAGTGTTGCAGCCAGGCGCGGAGGGGACCCTCAACGATTGCGGGCAGTGGCTGACCTCCACGGTGCGCTCCGGCAATACGCTTGTGGGCATGGTGCATCAGGAACGCGACTGCGACTACAACCTCGGCCGCACCGACAAGTCGATGGCAATTGCGACATCGAATGACGACGGCCTCACCTGGACCGACGCTGAAACAGTACTGACCGGTCGCGATTCCCCCTTGCCGGACCGCATCACCGGCGAAGGCGATTGCACCATGGTGGATGGCTTTGATGGCTACCTCTATGGCTATTGCCTACGAAACTCGGATTGGCAGACCATCGTCGCCCGGGCGCCGCTCTCCGATCCCACCGACTGGCATAAATATTTCGATGGCGGCTGGAACGAACCGGGTCTGCGTGGCAATGCCACGGCCATTGGCTTTCTGGGACCGGGGGCAGGCTATTTGCGCGAGCATGGCTGGGTCGCCACCGTTACTGCCGATCCCTGGTTCAATGGTGTGCGACTGTCCCTATCCACCGACAAGGTTGCTTTTGCCGATCTTGACGAGCCGTTTGTGCCGATCGAGGGCTCCGAGTGGAACCGTCCAGCGGACACGTCGCTCATCGCCTATACCACGGTGCTGAACCCCGAAGATGGCAGCAATGTCATCGAGGACCGCTTCGCCCTTGGCTATATCTATGTGCCTGAGGGAAAGGGCTTTGAAAGCCGCTATCTGGTACTCCACGACGTCTCGCTGACGCTCAGGAACGAACCGCAGGCTGTTCAGGTCGGTGTGGCGCTAACGCGCTGGTCTGACCCGGCACAAAAGACCTCCATAACCTCTACCGGACCGCTGACCGGCGACCTGCAGCAATATACCGACAGCACAGTCGTGGCCTATATGCTGACACGCGCGCCTGAAAACGGCGCCAGCATCAAGTTCGCCGAATGCTCGCAAAGCCGGTCTGGATATCTCGACTACAGCATTGCCGACGAAGGCAGTTGCGGGTCCCTGGGCTATGATAGACAGCGCACCGCTGGCTGGCTCTTTGTTTCGGAGCAAGCGGGAACTGTTGCGGTCTATCAATGCCGTGACCCGGCGACAGGAACGCGCTTCGCGTCGAACGCCGCCGATTGCGAGGGGCTGGGAGCGATGGACTTCCGGCTCGGATACGGATTGGCGCCATGACAATCGGGTTTGACAATCACCGCGCTATCGACCGCGGCATCAGCCTCAGCAACCTGCGCTTTGCGGTTTTCTCAACGCGAAACCTGGTGTTTCTCGTCGCTGTTCTGGCGATGAACTTCACGCTGATGCGCCCCTCGCCCGTCGATCTGCTCTATATTCTCTCGTTCCTGATCACCTTCGTTTATCTGACGCTGTTCCAGCCGATGCAGGTGACCCGGCGCACCCTGACGCTCACGCTTATCCTGGCGGCCTGGGCGACCTCATATTTCACCGCCTCCGTGCCTCATCTCGCTGAGGACAGGGTCGCTTTCGAGCTGCTGGCCAAGACATTCGCGATCTCTATCGGCATCATTGCCGCTTTCGTGTCGATGAGCTGGAACCAGCGGCATTTCGAGATCTTCATGATCGTCTACATCGTCTCCTGCGTCATTGCCTCGCTGCTGGGCACTGCGGGCTTCCTGCTACAGCACGAGCTGCTGACCTGGGACGGGCGCGCCAAGGGGCTGATCGACGATCCCAACATGTATGGCTCGTTCCTGATCCCGGCCATGGTCTTCTGCCTTTACTTCCTGTCACGAAACCAGATCGGCAAGCTGTTCTTCCTGGGTTCCATGGCGGTCGTCCTCCTAGGCATCCTGCTGTCCTTTTCGCGCATCGCCGTGGTCGCGGTGGGCGTGTGCATGTTCGTCTACATCTTCATCCATAACCGTCGGCACCCGCAGCGACTGGTGATGATTATCGGCGGAACAATCCTGATCGGCGCCATTCTGTTTGCCGTTGCCAGCTTAACCTCGGCGGAATTCACCGAAAAGCTGCTGGACCGGCTCACTTTCGCCAAGTCCTATGACCTGGGCGAAGAAGGCCGCTATGGGCGCTATCTGCTGGTCATTCCGATGATCATCCAGAACCCGATCGGCGTGGGCGTACTGCAACTCGAAAAGATATTCCCGGAGCCGATTCACAACATCTGGCTGAGTTCCTTCGTCAATTACGGCTGGGGCGGCGGGGTGTCATGGGTGGTGCTGTTCTTCTCCAGCATGGTTGTCTCTGTCTGGAACTATCTTCAGACACGCAACCCGATCACCCTCACACTGGTCATTTCGCTGGTCGGCATCGTCATGTGCGCCTCGCTGCATGAAGGCGAGCACTGGCGTCATATGTGGCTGTTCTACGGCCTCATCTGGGGCGTCAACGTGCATCTTCTGGGCATGGCGAAGCGAAAGCGCAGACCCATTCCACAGGCTCGCGCCGTTGCAAATCCGTTGCCCCACAGAGCGCATCGCTAAAGCGGGCCGGGCAGCCATTTCACGAAAAAGACCAAAGAGCATCACCCCGCCCTCAGGGCAGGCGTTATATGCTCTCTTGGTGGTAAGGTAATGGTCGGAGCGGCCGGATTTGAACCGACGACCCTTTGTCCCCCAGACAAATGCGCTACCAGGCTGCGCTACGCCCCGACTGCGCGGAGACATAGAGAAACGGGTCATTTCGCGCAACCCTGTTTTTCTCGCCCCCGGTAAACAAACCCAGATTTTTCGCTCTTCGGCGCTCCGGGTTCGTTCTTGGGACAAAGGCCGATACGGGCCAATGTCCTAAATCATTCCCCTGCCCGCCTCAGCGTCGACGAAACACGGCGGGACGCTTCTCCTTGAACGCGGCGCGACCTTCGGCGGCGTCTTCGGTGGCAAAGCAGATGGTCTGCAGGTCGCGCTCGTAGACGATGGCGTCTTCGATGGACATGCCATAGGCGGCGCGCAGGTTGACCTTGGCAGTCTCCGCTGCGATGGGAGCGCGAGACGCTATGGCCCGGGCTATGGCCTTTGCCTCGTCAAGCAGTGCATCACGAGCTACAACCCTCGACACAAGCCCCCAGGCCAGCGCGGTCTGCGCATCGACCGGATCGCCGGTCATGATCATCAGCGCCGCATTGGACGGGCCGATGGCGTGGCTGAGATTGACCGCCATGCCGCCGCCGCCGATCCAGCCGAGCTTGATTTCGGGCGCGGCAAAGGATGCATTCTCCGACGCAATGCGAATGTCGCAACTCATGGCCGTTTCGAGGCCGCCTCCAAAGGCATAGCCATTGACCGCCGCAATGATCGGTTTTTTGAGTTTGCGCAGGGCATCGCAATAATCCTGCCGGTTACGGAAATGCCACGGCGTTGCATAATCATCGAGCGTGCGAATGTCGGACCCTGCGCAAAAGGCCTTCTCGCCGGCACCTGTCAGGATGACGCAGCGCGCATCGTCGTCCTGATTGTAGCTTTCGACCGCCTCGACCAGCCTTGCGGCCATTTCTGGGGTGACCGAATTGAGCTTTTCCGGCCGGTTGAGCGTGATGATCCGCACAAAGCCGTCTGCTTCAAGGGTAATCAGCTCACTCATGTCGCGTCTCCGATTCTCGGGTCAGTTCAGCCAACCGCCATCGATGATGTGGATCTGGCCGGTCGTGTAGGTGGCGCCCGCCAGATAAACGGCCAGGGCGGCAATTTCCTCTGGCGCGCCGATGCGGCCGATAGGCTGGCGCGCGATGAAGGCGGCGCGGGCCGCTTCATAATCGCCCGTCTCATGCAGGCGCTGTTGCAGCGACGGGCTGTCCACAGTGCCCGGGCATATGGCATTGCAGCGAATGCCCTTGGTCACATAGTCGGCGGCAATCGACTTGGTGAGGCCGATCACGGCCGCCTTGGAAATCGAATAGGCCGCGCGATTGGGCACGCCCTTGGGGGCTCCGGCCACTGAGGACATATTGATGATGGCGCCATCGCCACGCGCCAACATGCCCGGCAATACGGCGCGTACGCTACGCACCTGCGCTTTCACGTTGAGGTCGAGCGCAAAATCGAGTTGATCGTCGCTCATCTCCAGAACCGTGCCGCTATGCACGACACCGGCGCAGTTGAAGAGCACATCGATCTGGCCAATGCCGCCGACTAGCGCCTCGACCGCGCCGGCGTCCAGCACGTTGAGCGGCGCAATTTCGACACCCGAAATGCCAGCAAGTTTGGCCAATTCGGTCTCGTTGATATCGGTCGCCACAACTCGTGCGCCTGCCCCGGCGAAGGCCCTCACGCTGGCGGCGCCTATGCCCTGTGCGGCGGCGGTGATCAGAACGGTTTTGCCGGAAAGGTTTGCCATCAGTTTTTCTCCAGCCCGAGGCGGTAGAAGGAATTTGCGGTGTCAAAAAGCACGGCGCTTTGCGCAGCTGGATCAAGATGGGCAATAGCGTCGCGGACAAGATTGATCGCGCCGGCATAGTCGGTCGCCACGAGGCAGACGGGCCAGTCTGAACCAACCATCAGCCGGTTCGGCCCAAAGACTGCAATTGCTTGATCGAAATAGGGCTTGAGCTGGTCTGCGGACCAATTGGCGAAGTCGGCTTCGGTCACCATGCCGGAGAGCTTGCAGAAGACATTGGGCAGGTCCGCAAAGGCGGCGAAAGGTTCGGCCCAAGCGTCATAGCCATTGCCGGCAATTGCCGGTTTGGCGATGTGGTCGACCACGAGGCGCAGCTCGGGCATGGCCTTGGCCAAGGCAATCGAGGCGGGGATTTCGCGTGGCCTGATCAGGAGGTCATAGGCCAGCCCCCTCTCCGCGACCGCCCGCAGCCCGCGCCTTACATCGTCACGACCGAGCCAATCGGCGTCTTCCTCGTTGTGAACCAGATGGCGGATGCTCTTGAGATAATGCCCGCCCTGCCCCGCCAGCAGCCTGTCGAGCACAGCGCCAGCGTCGGGATCTGTTAGGTCGATCCAGCCCACTACCCCGGCAATGGCGTCATTCGCAGCTGCAAGAGACAGAAATTCTTCCGTCTCTTCGAGCGAATGCCAGGTCTGCACCAGCACACCGGCTGCGACATTGGCAGTTGCTGCGGAGGCGACAAAGTCGGCCGGTGTGAAAACCCTGCGGATGGCAGAAAAAGGGCCAACCAGCCAGCTATAGTCGCCCCGGTCGGGGTCCCAGATGTGAAAATGGCTGTCGATGGCGACGGGGACGGTCATGGATCGGTTCTCGATGGGCGGCTGCGTTGCTAGACGGCTGCGCCGGCCTTGCGATGGGTGCGGTAGAGGGTGTTGAGTTCGTTGACGGCGGCAGGGGCGGCGAGCGCCGAGGCCATGGCCGCGCGCAGGACAGCGGAGCCCGCCGTTTGCAGCGCGATATAGCCGTCGAAGCGCGGACGCACATAGCTGGCTTCGAGCGTGTCGGCTGTATTGGCATAGAAGTCGCCCCAGGCCGCATTGACCCGACTGTCATGCCAGGCGTCACGGCGAGAAGGCTGGCCATCGTGATCTGGGATAAAACCAGCCTGAGCCTCGGCGCTCATCAGCCACAGCAGATGCGCCTTGAGATCAGGCGTCACGACACAGCGCCGTGAAATCCCGATACCGGTGCCACCGATAGTGGAACCGGGCCGACCGCCTGGCGTTCGACACGGCGCATTCTGGAACAGGATTGGGTGACCGGAACGGGGCGCGGCGTAGTTCACATAGCCATAGATAAGCGGCACGAGGATCACGTCATCGGCGGTCTGCATATGGTTGAGAATGCCGATTGGGTTCTTGCCGACGATCACGGCCGGGCTGCGCGCCGCCAGACGCGAGAGGACGCCATAGGCCTCCTGCCCGATAGCGTCGGAAACCAGTCGATCCGCATCCACGCGCCCCGGCTCTTCGCCCAAGGCCGCGCAGATCGACAGGAAACTGAGAAATGCATGTGGACCGGCCAGCGACATGCCGACCTTGCCAGAACTCTCCGACAGCGCCTCCACTTCGGCCCAGGTCACCGGAACATCGGCGTCGAGCAAGTCGGCGCGGCAGGCCATAACCTGCGTTGCCGCATCGAGCGGCAGCGCCCATTGGCGGCCTTCATAGATATAGCTAGTCGTGGATGGCCCAATGCTGGCCTTGGCGATTGCTGCCAGTTCGTCTGCCGAAAACACCGTATCGAGCGGCTGCAGACAATCCCCGGCCAGCGCCTCGCCGACATGGGGATGGTCGAGCACGACCAGATCGTAGCGCGCGCAAAGATCGGCGATAGGATGGGACTCAAAGCCTTCGAGAGGCTGCTTGTCCCAGGCGATGGCAACGGGCGCGATTTTTGCGGCGGCGGCCAGCGCATTGTAACCACGCGGATGGTCCCAGGTCAGGCCCTTGAAACTGGTATCGTTCACAACGACCCCGCCACCACGGCGCCGCTCTGTTCGAGTGCCGCGATCTGCTGTTCGCTATAGCCCAGTTCCGTCAGCACTTCGCGGCTGTGCTGTCCGGTGACCGGTGCACCATGGCGGATTTCGGCGGGAGTCTTGGAAAAGCGGATCGGGAAGCCCGGTGCCTTGATCCGGCCCTCGGTGGGGTGGTCATATTCCACAAAGGTCTGGTTATGGGCGATCTGCGGGTCGTTCAGCAGGTCCTCATAGCCATAGACCGGGCCGCACCAGATGCCGGCGGCATTGAGCAGGTCCAGCCATTCGGCCGAGGTCTTTGCTTTTAGCCGCTCGGCAGTGCGCGCATAGATGGCGTCGCGGTGGGTCCAGGGATCGGTGGTGTCGTTCATATCGAGGAAACTCGGCTCCCCAATGACTTCGCCGAAGGGTTTGAGGCTCGGCATGGCGATGGCGATATAGCCGTCGCTGGTGGCAAAGGCTCCATAAGGCGCGCGGATATAGACATGGGCATGCGGCTCTGCCGACCGCTGCTGTGGCTTCTTGCCGACCGTAAAGATCGAGAGTTCCTGCATCTGGATGGTGGTGATGGCGTCGAGCATATTGACCTGCACCAATTGGCCTTCGCCGGTGCGCTCGCGATGCAGCAGAGCGCCGAGCGCGCCTTCGAAGGCCGAATAGGCGGCGATGGCGTCGACCAGATATTGGCCTGCGGGCGTCGGCGCTTCGCCCTCCCGACCGGCAGAAAGCATGGCGCCGGACATCGATTGCAGCAGCAGGTCCTGTCCCGGCCGCATGGCATAGGGCCCGTCTTCGCCATAGCCGGACATGGAGACATAGACGAGCTTGGGATTGACCGCCGAAAGGGTGTCGTAGTCGACACCAAGGCGCTTGGCGACGCCGGGGCGATAATTCTGCAGGAAGACGTCCGCCGATTTCACCAGATCGAGCAGGACCTGCTTGCCCTCTTCTGACTTCAGGTCAACCGCCAGCGACCGCTTGTTGCGGTTGAGCGAGAGGAAGGAGACGTTGATGCGATTGCCGGTGACGCCGCCGGCCGCATTGTGGCGCTGCCATTCGCCGGTGGTCGGCTCGACCTTGATGACATCGGCGCCAAGATCGCCCAGACGTTGCGCGGCAAAGGGGCCGGCCATGGCGATAGAACAGTCGAGAACACGGTATCCGGACAAGATGCCCATGACAAAAACTCCGAAACGGCGGGATTGAGCGGTGGAAAGGCCGGCAGGGTCGCGCCGTCAGGTCATGACCCAGCCGCCATCCACATTGATTGTCTGCCCGGTGACGAAACCGGAGGCGTCCGAGGCAAGAAACATCAGCACCCCGGCAACATCCTGTGGCGTACCGCGCCGCTTGAGGGCCTGATGGTCCAGCACGAAGCGCGCATAGCCCTCGGGATCGGGATGGATTTTTTCGGCATCGGTGGGAAAGGCACCGGGCGATACGGCATTGGCGGTGATGCCATATTTGCCAAACTCGCGGGCCCATGAGCGGGCCAGCGCGATCAGCGCACCCTTGGACTGGACATAGGGCGTGAGGTTTTCCCAGCCACCCGAAAAGGTGATCGAGGAAATATTGATGATCCGGCCCCAGCCCTTGGCCTTCATGCCCGGCAGCGCCGCCATCACGCAGACAATGCCCGCATCGACATTGACGCGCTGCACCGCCTGAATTTCAGCGATGGAGAAGTCCTCGAAGGGTTTCGACGGATAGATGGCCGCATTGTTGATGACGACATCGAAGCCGCCATGCTTGTCGGTGAGCTCTTTGAGGGTACTTGCCAGGCCATCGAGATCGGACAGGTCGCATTTTTCGACCAACAGAGCGTCATGGCCTCCAGCTGCCGATTTCAGCGCCGCGATCTTGGCGTCATCGTGGTCGAGCACGACAACTTTGGCGCCCTGCTCCAGCATTTCGAGCACGGTCGGCAGGCCCAACCCACCGGCCGCGCCGGTATAGAGAATGGTCTTGCCGCGAAGGGAGGCGAAACGATCCTGCATTTTATTGGTCCCGTCCGGTGATGGACCGATGGTTGCCGCTCGGGATGGGATAATCTTCATCCGGTTGGCCGGATACGGCGCGAATGCGGCTCTCCGCATCGGCAATGGCGGCGGCATCGGGCAGAATGCGCAGCACGGTGTCGTATTGGCGCTCCTCACCATGTTCGAGCCAGATCATTTCGCCGCGGTCGCGCGCGGCCAGATTGCCGAGAACATGGTGGGTCGAGGGCTCTATGCCCAGCGCATATTGGCCGGACTGGAAATTCTGCCATTCGTAAAGGCAGGGGAACTGGTCCTTGCGGGTGACGACTTCGAAGCCGAGCCCGATCCGGTCGTTGACCAGCGCCACGGAAACCTGCCCCTCGGCATTGCCGCGCATTTCGTGCTGCCAGACCTGCTCGTGGAAATCCAGCTGCGGCGCGGGCATGGTCCGGTAACCCACCTTTTGCCGATCATAGTCCGCGCCGGCATGGGCCGCCCAGACGACGTCCTCGATTGGCGCGAGATAGCGGGCGCCTTCGTCGAGCACCGGATAGCCGACATTGATGTGGTAGCAATACATGTGCGGCGTCTTGTAGAAACCGTGATTGACCACCCGATCCTTGAGCACAATGTCATTGCTGCCGACATCGACCTCGATGCGGCGGACCAGATGCAGGTCCTCGCCGAACACCGCCGATTGCTGCACCACGCCTTCGGCCCAGAGCGTGCATCGGTCGCCATCCCAGACCTCGCCATAGCCGGTCAGTTTTGCGGGAATGGTGCCGACCCGGCCATGAAGGGAGTGGCTGACGGTCTTTTTGGGCGAATAGACATAGTTGTCGGCCGGCACATCATTCATGAAGAGGATGTGGTCGAGACCGCAGGTGACCATGAGGCCCGAGAAAGACCGCGCCCAGCCAAGCCCCCCCTCCCCCTCATATTCATGCAGGCCCGGATGGCGAAAACCTGCCGGCGAATGCCAGCCGATGGACTGACCGCGAAACTCGCAATCGGCAATATCCATGGACCGGTCGACCAGAACGGTGAAACGCAGGCCCGTGCCGGAGCGGAATTCCAGCATGCGGATCCCGCGCTCCAGCCCATCGGCTAGTTCCATCAGGCGGACGCCGGCAAACTGGCCCAGCGAACCGGAACGGGCGGCCACATCGCGGCGGCTGAGAGTTTTTCCGTAGAGGTCAGGCATGGTCGAAAGTCCTGATGGGTCGATGGTCAGTCGAGGTGAAAAATTTCGGGCAGCATGCTCCACCACTCGCCATTGGCTGCCGTGGCGAGGGGCTGCTGGCAGGCATCGGTCAGCGCCAGCCAACGTTTGGTCACCGCCTGCTCGCCCAGCCACTTCATGTCGGCTTCGTAGTCGGTGCCGACATATTCCCAATAGCCAAAGAGCAGGTTTTCCGGCTCGCGCAGGTAAATGGAATAGCTGGTGACATTGGCCTTGGTCAGCGCGGCATTCATGTCCGGCCAGGGCGCAGCATGAAGCGCCTTATATTCGGCGAGCTTTTCGGCTTTGACGCCGATGACCATGCCCATGCGCTGCCCGGCCATCAGCTTGCCATCGACTTGATGGCGGGCGTCGCCAGCAAACGGCAGTCGGGACCCGTGCGCAGGCTCTCGAAGGGACGCGGCTCAGGCACCGACCACTGCTCGCGGGCCGCACTGGAAAGGACCAGTCCCAGACCCGGGCGATTGGGCACATGGATGGTGCCGTTTTCGATGCGGAAGGGTTCTTCGACCAGGTGATCGTAATTCTGGAAGGAATATTCCAGCCACGGCACTTCCGGCAGGGCGGCGGCAGTGTGAACACCGATTTCGAGTGTGGTATTGCCTAGTGCCACCGGAATGCCCAGTTCCGCCGCAAGCCATCCGGTATGCATCACCTCGGTGATGCGGCCATGGACATTGATAATGTCGGTGGCACGCGCCATGAGCAGTTTGGCGCGGCCAGACACGTCCAGATATTCGCCTGAGTTGATCTGCGTCCAGGGACAAGAAGCCGACAGCGCCTTGAGCCCGTCGAAATCGGTGCGGAGGATCGGGTCTTCGACCCAGATAAGGTCATGCCCTGCCCGCTTGAACTGCGAGAGCCGCGCTGCGGCTTCCTTGGCCGACCAGGCCTCATTGGCATCGACCATGATGCCCGCCTTGGGCCCGACAGCCCGGCGCAACAGGTCGAGGCGGTTGAGGTCCCATTCCACGTCGGGGTGACCAACCTTGATCTTGAAGGCCTGGAAGCCGAGTTCTGCGGCGCGAGCGAAGAAGGCCTCGAAGGCGCCGTCCGACATGTGGAAGTCGAGACCGCTGGCATAGACCGGGGCACTGCGCCGCGTGCCACCGAGATAATCCGAAAGCGGCAGGCCCGCCTGCTGGGCGGCAAGGTCCCATAGGGCGATCTGCAGCGCCTCGCCAAACCCATGGGTGGCATCACGCTGATTGCCACCGCGCGGGCGCTCGATCCGGTGAATCAGTGCCGCCGGATTGTGGCCGTCGAGACTGGGCCAGACATGGGTTGCAAATGTAGACTCAAGCGCGCTCACGGAGGGCAGCGGGGTCCACATGGAATGGCCAAAACCAAGGCCCGTATGGCCGGCAGAATCGCTGATTTCGAGGGCAAAGGCATTGAAGTCTTCGAAGCTAACCTGGCTATCGCCAATCACACGGTCACGCCGAAACTGAAATCGGGTCAGACGGAAGGATGTAATGGAACCGTTCGACACCTTGATGTCCTCACTGCGATCATCTGATTTATCAGTCTGTATCTCATATACATTGCTGATACACAAGAACTGCGTTAGATTGCCGCTATGAAAAATACCGATGCCCCGCCCCTTTTGTCCGATCTGGCCTATGAGCGCATTCTCGAGGCCCTGTTCGATGCCCGGCTGCCGATGGGGGCAAAGCTCAATCAGGGCGATCTGATCAAGATCACCGGCATTCCTGTCGGCCCTGTGCGCGACGCGCTCAAACTTCTCGAAACCGACGGCATCGTCACTGTCCATCCGCGATCCGGCATTGAGGTCATCCGACCCTCCACCGATCTGGTGCGCTCAACCTTTCAGTTCCGTGCCATGATCGAGCGTCCGGCCATGCGCGTCTTCGCCATGACCACGCCCGAGTCCACTCTGCGCGCGCTCGACGAGCGACACGCCGAGGTGGCCGCGATGCTGGAAAAGGCCGATCCGAACGAGAATGTGTCGGCGCTTCTGGATGGGCTTGAAGAAGCCTTTCACCTGCCGATTGTCGCGGCGCTCGGCAATGAACTTGTGGATGCCTCCTATCGCCGCCTGCGGCTGATGGCGCAGATCATCAAGGTCAAGTCCGCGGTGTTTCCGCGCGCGGCGGCGGTGTCGATCCGCGAACACCGCACGGTTCTGGAGGCCTGCCTGCAACGCGACGCCGAAGCCGCCGAAACCGTGCTGGCCCAACACCTGACCAGCGCCATGAACCGCAATCTCGGTTTCGTATAGGGCTCTTCCGGTCACGCTTTCCCCAAAGCGTTTCACTTCCGCGCTAAATCACCACTCTTTTGTCACCCCGGCGGCAGGCCCGGGCCTATCCTGTGATTTCTAGCGATGGAGCAGATGCTTCGTCCCCCTGCCCCTTCGGCGACTTCAACCAAACAAAAACGCCGCACTCTTTCGAGCGCGGCGCTGTTTCGAATTGGGCGGCGAGGCTTACTGCCAGGCGGCGTCGCCTGCTGCGCTGGCCATGTCGGCACGGCGCTTGTCGATATTCTGCAGCACCCGCTGCGCATCAATGGCGCCGGTCACGAGGGCCGTGATGTCCTGGCCGATATCCATCCATTGCGGGTTCACATAGGTGACACCGGTCTGCAGCACCACGCCCTTGTTATCGGCATTGGCATCGAGGAAGGCCTGCAGATCAGGATCCAGCGTGCCCTTTGCGTCCGAGAACGGCAGGTTGCGAGCCCCGGTTGGCTGCGACATGTAGAATTCCATGTTTTCCGGACGGGTCAGGAACTCGAAATACTGCTTGGCTGCGTCGATCTTGCCACCGGAATAGATGAACTTGGTCGGACCGGCCGGATTGACGCTGACGATCTGGTTATCGCCCAGAGGCGGAATGAAAACGCCAATCTTGCTGGGATCGAAATCGGGGAATTCCTGGAGCGCACCGGCACCGAAGGAAATCGGTCCATAGGTGATCCCGGCGCGCCCCTCGACCAGCATGCCGGGAGCAGCGGCGAAGGTGTCGGACAGGGCGTCAACACCGAAGCACTCAGCGTCGTAGAGTTCCTTGATCTGGTTGAGCGTCGTCGCCATCAGCGCATTGTCGGCGAGCTTTGCCTCGTTGGCATTGAGCGCGTCGTAAAGACCCGGCGAATTGGCTTCGTAGTTGGGGCCGAGTTCGGCGAACATCAGCACGTGGTGCCAGCCATCCGAGAAGGGTTCGTAGATCGGAACGATCCCGGCTTCCTTGAGAACCGTGCAGACATTCATCAGTTCGGCGAAGGTCTTGGGCGGCGTCAGGTTGTGCGCTGCGAACACGTCCTTGTTGTAGTTGAACAGCCAGGGCCCGCCGAGCGTATCCCAGTAGGTCAGGCCGTAAAGCACGCCATCCATGGAAGACGCGCCGGCAACCAAAGGATCGAGACGGCTGACCCAGGGCTCGCCGGACAGATCAGCGGCGGTTTCGGTGACGTTATAGCTCAGAAGGTCGCTATAGCCGCTCTGGCCACCGAAAATGTCGGGACCCTCGCCGGAATTCAGGCGCGCCTTGATGACGTTTTAATACTGATCGGCCGGAATGATCTGTTAGTCGATCTTGATTCCGGTTTCTTCGGCGAATTTTTCACCGAGCGCAATTTCGGCCTCGGTGATCCAGCCCTGGCTGGCCATATAGGTCAGCGTTTCCTGTGCCTGCGCCGCCGTGCTCGCCATGAGCGCAGCAATCAGGGACAGGCGGAAAATCGACTTGTGCATCATGGGCGTCTCCTCCAGACATCGGCACATCAGTTTTGATTTTTTTACGATTGCATCTGATTTATTAGATTGCAACAAAAATCTCTCAAAACCGAAAGCCAGGGCTACTAGAGCCGCTGTTCCGTTGCCGCATCAAAGAAATGCGCCTTGGCCGGATCGAAGCTGACAGCGAGGGGATGGTGCGGATCCTTGCTGACGCGATCGCCGAA
>VFQU01000548.1_pt1 | contig 31842 bp, 26 predicted proteins | sample 3512311 | NCBI WGS metagenome assembly VFQU01 (sample SAMN10412377, study PRJNA504923) | tailings metagenome | isolation source: Relicate 3 Philex TSF3 active mining site | place: Philippines: Tuba, Benguet | collected 2017-08-29
GAGAATGAGGACTATTCTAAAGCCTGGGTAAATCTTTTAACAGAAGCCGCCTAAGCATCCAGAAAGTTATACAGAAAAGACAACTATCACACTATTTTCATAATCAGCAAAATTATATTTGGTTGAGCCTGATAGCAGGCAACCTCCCCATTCCTCTACTCCCCCACTGACAAAATCTTATCCATCAAGCAGAATTTTTATTGAGTGATTTTTAGCTCAAGACTTCTTCTGATTATCGATTGAGAAGCAGAAGAGAAATAGTGCCGCTGTAAACCTCAGACTTTTGTAGCGGAGTAGACTCGTACTGCACCAACAAGTTCTGTGTTTCGCTGACTACGATATTAGTTCCAGCATGGTTTCCAAGGTTCGAGGTTGCTGATGGCTGAACGCTCGTTGGTTCTGCACCGGGCTTCACGAGAATGACTTGAACAGGAATAGTTTTACCCTCCGCATTTGTTAGGATACTCGCCGTTACTTTGAGGTCATATTCCTGCTCACTATTGGTTGAAATCGCTAATTGAGCGACTTGTTGCATTTGCTGGTCAGCTAGAGAGATATTGCTAAGCACTTGCACTGAGCTGATTGGAGTTGAGGTCGCAACGAGCTTGAGAGCTGGCTCCACGGTACCTGAGAGCTGAATCTCAGTCATTGTTCCTGCAACAGCTTTTGGGCTAAAAACTCCCGTAGTTGCTAGGAGCAAGTTAGATATCACGATCGCGGAGCCAATCCAGTTTTTCACCACAGTCTTATTTCCCTTCAGCATCAGAAGACAACATCAAGACATAGCACTTCAATGAAGGCACGATCACTGAGACTCTCATGCTCGGGTTTCGGGAAGAACCTCAAGTTCTATGACCGTTTGATCATCAGTGCTATATCGTTGTCGTATTTCTAATGTAAAAAAATTGGAGCTCTTCAGCTTCCGAAATAAGCAGGATTCGTATGTAATGTTTTGGATAAGCTTCTACGTATTCTCAGTATTTCTTACAGCTTGGCCCTTCAGTAGATCAACATCCAGATTGATACTTACTCTGCTCCAATCATCTACTGGCCTGCTGCGACCGCTTTGATCAACGACTGAATACTCGTTGAATCTTTTGATTTAGAAAGTCAGGAGTACGGAATCAAAAAATAAAAGCTCAAAGAAATTACTGCTCAGTATTCTAAATAGTCTTAACTAGAGTCGTCGTTGATCGCGACTGTATATCACCTGCGTATTTGAACTTAATTATGTACGGGTCTCCTCTTGGTTTGAGCCTCAAAATTGTGTCGCTAAAATAGCAGGGTAGGAAAGCTTAATTTCCTCTGGCTTTGCTCTAGATGACGACTGATTGACACGATCGCAAAAGCTGCATTGTCCTGATATATCGTCTACTTTTTCAACGCAACTGAAACTTATACAGTAATGACAACGGTTAGCCTGCTTTCGTAAACACGATCGCAAATTCATTGCAGCAACACTAAAACTAGTTCTAATCATTAATTCAGGTATGTCCCTAATTAGTGTGGTTATTTGTACTCACAATCCTCGTGAGCAATATTTGCAACGAGTTCTCGACGCGCTGCAACGACAAACACTCCCCCTCACAGATTGGGAACTGCTCATAATTGATAATGCAAGCCAGATCCCTCTATCTTCAACATGGAATTTGAGTTGGCATCCTCTAGGACGCATTATTCGTGAGAAAAAGACGGGACTGACTGCTGCCCGCTTATGTGGCTATCAAGCAGCCAAGAGCGAAGTTCTTGTGTTTGTTGATGACGACAATGTGTTGGAACCGGACTACCTAGCGCAAGTCCACCAAATTTTTCAGCAGTACCCAGGGTTGGGAGCGATCGGAGGAAAATCTATACCAGACTTTGAAATTGCTCCCGAATCTTGGATGGTCGAATTTTACAAGATGTTAGCACTTCGAGACTTTGGAGAACAGTCCTTGATCAGCCAAGCTTTTGATTCAGAGGGACCGAATGCTTATCCAGACTTTGCTCCAGCAGGCATTGGCTTAGCAATTCGGCAATCTGCATTTCAGATCTATGCAGAACGTGTGCTCACGGATCAACAACGATTATCATTCGGTCGTACAGGCCAGCAACTGACCTCCGGCGAAGATAACGATATTGTATTAACGATTTTGGAGCAAGGTTGGCAGGTCGGCTATTTCCCCGAATTGCAAATTATTCATTTAATTGCAGCCAGCCGATTAAATAAGGAATATTTGGCTCGCTTGAACTATGCTTCAACTCGCTCCTGGGTGCAAGTCTTGAGGGTACATGGAATTGAGGCATGGCAAAGGATTCAACCCTGGACTGTCATGCTCCGCAAACTAAAAGCATTCTTTGCCTATCAAGCTTGGCGGAATGCAGCCGCTTATGTCCGTTGGCGTGGAGCCTGTGGTTTATATGAAGGTTTAGCAGAGTAGAACCTATGAGTCAATCAACACAGTGTAACAGTATGTACAGCGTTGCAAAAAACCTGCAACTGGGACGAGTTCTGTATTGGTCATACTATGTTCCCAAAGGGATGGTACAGCGATCGCTAAAGCGCGATCCCATTCGCCGCTGGGGTGATGGTCGCGCTCAGGCTCAAATGGAACGTACGGCTTATCATTTGCCGCCTCTTACGCCTAGCAGTAATCCTGACAAACTCTACTTCCTCAGTGGTCGTCGTTTTTGGTATCAAACTTGTTTTTGTGCCTATTCCATGATTACTCGATCGGGAGTATATCTTAGACCTGTTATCTATGATGATGGAACCTTAAGCCAGCCGTTTCAGGATGCAATTCGGCGTATCTTTCCCGATGCAGAAATCATTGATGCAGAAACCATTGAGGAGCAGCTCGATCAGGCATTACCGACACAAACGTTTCCGACTTTGCGATCGCGCCGGCTCGAATACTTCAATCTGCGAAAACTCACAGATATCCATGCAGGTTCTCAGGGCTGGAAGCTCGTTTTGGATTCGGACATGCTGTTTTTCCGTCGTCCCGATTTCCTGCTCGATTGGCTAAAAGCACCTGAAAATCCTTGCTATATGGTAGATATCGATAATGCATATGGTTATTCCGATGCATTGATGACTCAATTAGCAGGAGCAGCCATTCCGGATCGGGTGAATGTTGGAATTTGTGGGCTGAATAGCACCGCGATCGATTGGGAAGAACTAGAATACTGGTGCAAAACGCTGATCGACACGGAAGGCACGAACTACTATCAAGAGCAAGCATTGACTGCAATGCTGATCGCCCGCTTTCCCAATGCGATCGCTCCTGAGAAAGAGTATGTATTAATCCCCAGCAGATCGGAAGCGCAGGCTCCTCAAGCAGTGATGCACCATTATGTTGCAGACTCAAAGTTCTGGTATTTCCGCTACGGCTGGCAGCAAGTTGTGCCTGCGAAGGTTGCTTGATCTGCTCACGAGCTTTTTTGCTATAGATTCACTCTGATTGATCAAACGCTTATGTCATCCTTAGTTTCTATTCTAATTCCTGCTTACAATGCTGCGGATTGGATTGCTCAAACGATTCAATCCGCTCTTGAGCAAACTTGGTCAGATACTGAAATTATCATTGTGGATGATGGCTCAAGCGATCGTACGTTAGAGATTGCAAAAACATTTGCGAGTAGCAAAGTTCGTGTTCTGACTCAAGCCAATCAAGGAGCCGCCGCCGCCCGTAATCATGCTCTCCGTCTCGCGCAGGGAGATTATATTCAATTCCTGGATGCTGATGATCTAATCGCTCCTGACAAAATTGAGCAGCAACTCAAACTCTTGCAAACAAGCCCACCAAACTGCATTGCTTCTGGGAGCTGGGCACGGTTTTATCGCGATCCCGCTACCGCAACCTTTAAGCCCGAACCCTTGTGGCAAGACATGGAACCCGTTGATTGGTTAGTTTGTGCCTGGAATGGGCATTGGATGATGCATCCGGCTGCATGGCTTGTGCCTCGATCGATTGCCGAAGCCGCTGGGTTGTGGGATGAAACTTTATCCCTCAATGATGATGGGGAATACTTCTGCCGAGTGGTTTTAGCCAGTCGATTTGTCAAGTTTTGTGCTGAAGCAAAAAGCTATTATCGCTCTGGTATTCCAGGCAGTTTGAGCGATTGGAAATCTGATGCTGCTTATGCTTCAGCTTATCGAGTGATCGAACAATGCAGCCAGCAGATTTTGCACTATGAAGATAGCTCTCGTACCCGTGAAGTCTGTGCAACTTTGTTCCAACGGTTTATCTACGAAACTTATCCTGCTGTTCCCATTCTGCGGCAACAGGCACAACAGCAGGTACAAAACCTCGGCGGTACGCCGTTAAAGCCAACAGGCAGCCCAATGTTTCAGCGCTTATCTAGCTTGATGGGTTGGCGAATGGCGAAATGGATTCAACAATTGCTTTATCAAAGCGGTTATCGTCTTCAGAAACGCAATTCTACCGCTATCACTCAACCCTCTGTATCGTAATCATGGCTCGAATTCTGATTTTAATTAGTGGACATTTGTGTAATGCTCCTCGTCCTCAGAAAGAAGCTGATGCTTTAGCGGCAGCAGGTCATGAGGTAATGATTGCGGGGATGTGGTTTGATGACAAGTTTGCCGATCGAGATCGACAATTGCTCTCAGGCAAATCCTGGTCGTTTCATCCGATTGTGGATTTTCGCGGTGTGACGTTCGCACAAAAGCTTCAACGTTTAAGAATGCGCTTACAAGCGAAGCTAGCGCGAGAATTGTTTCAAAAAACGGCGATCGCATTACCAGACCTGCTGGGATGTGGAGCAAAAGCAATGTTGCAGTTTGCCAAAACCCATCGAGCAGATCTCACGATCGTTCACTCGGAAGTCGGACTTTGGGTTGCTCAGCAATTGCGACAGCAGAGCTATACCGTTGGCGTTGACTTTGAAGATTGGTTTTCGGAAGATCTCCTGCCATCCGCGAGAGCAAGTCGTCCAATTGCTTGGATTCGAGCTTTAGAAGCAGAGTTAGCTCGCCACTGTACTTACTGCTTAGCTCCTTCTCAAGCAATGGCAACTGCGATCGCGAATGCGTATCAAAGTGCTCCGCCCGTCGTGATTTATAACTCGTTTCCTTGCGGAGAACACCTTCCAAATCAGCTGCAATATCACGATCGAGAGAATTTACAGAACCCCTCCTTGCATTGGTTTTCTCAAACTATTGGGCCTGGACGGGGGCTAGAAACTTTACTCGCAGCGCTCCCTCATTTGAAAGCAACCGTAGACATCCATTTGCGAGGAAATTGCCCTGCGGTGTATCGAGACTGGCTGAAAGCCAATATTCCTGACGGATGGCAAGATCGCATCTGGATTCATGATACGGTTGCCAACCATTTGTTACCCGCTCGAATTGCTGAGCATGATATCGGTCTTGCCCTAGAAACCAGTACGATTCCCAGTCGTGATCTTACTGTCACCAATAAACTCTTTCAATATCTACAAGCGGGACTCGCTGTCATCGCAACGGATACTGCCGGACAGCAAGAAATATTACGCCATGTTTCTCAAGCCGGACATCTGATTCCTAGCGATGACACGATCGCGCTCGCTACTGCAATTAATCAATGGGTACAGCAGCCCGAACAATTAGCGATCGCAAAAGAAGCGGCTGTCCAAGCCAGTATGGCTCTCGCCTGGGAGACCCAAGCCCCTAAACTAGTTCGTCAAGCAGAAGTCGCGATTCGCTCAGAGCACAACTCTGAAAAAAATGCGGCACAACCAGGGTGTACTTCACTGTCTCAATCTTCTCCAACCGTATAACGATTCTTTTATGTCCAACATTACTCTTCAAATCAATCTCGCGCCAAGCGATTGGCTTCATGCTTGTCACATCTTGCCGCACCAACTTCGCCAATTTGCGGGGCAAGTTGATGAAGTTCTACTTACGTTGGATTTACATCGTAGTATTGGCAGATTTTCCGAAGGTTGGGAAGAGCGACTGCCTAAGATTGAAGCTTTAATTCAGGAATGCTGTCAGCAATATACCCATGTGCGATCGCTGACAGTCGATTATTCTCCTGAAGCGATCTCAGCCGTGAGTCAGGCATTCTTTGGCGATCAGTTGATTCCTGCTAAGGACTTTCGAGGAGGGCCATTCTATTCATATTTCTATGGTCTTTATTCTGCGAGTCATGACTATGTTTTTCATATTGATTCGGATCTAATGTTTGGGGGCGGGAGCCAAACCTGGATTCAAGAGGCAATCCAGTTTCTGCAAAACCATCCCAACGTGTTAGTCTGTGGGCCTTTACCGGGTGCACCCTCGGGTAGTGAAACGCTGTACTCCCAATCTGCACACCGATTCCCCTACTCTTCTCTCGCGTTTCAACTCGATGAGATGAGTACTCGCTATTTTCTATTCGATCGTGCTCGTTTCCGGCAGCAGATTGGGGCTTTGCCGTTGCCTTATGCTGCACCTTGGGGTTTTATAAAAGCCATTTTAGAAGGCAATCCTCCTTATCGCTTGCCTGAGGATATTTTGAGCAAAATGATGGCAAAGCAAGGGCTACTGCGGGTGGAATTTCTAGGGCAGGAGCAAGGCATGTGGTCGCTGCATCCGCCCTACCGTTGCGCTGATTTTTACGATCGCTTACCAGAACTGATTCAACGCATCGAGACGGGTAACATTCCTGATGAACAGAGGGGCTATCATGATGTCAATGAAAGCCTCATTGATTGGAGTATTGCTCGCGAAGCGTTAAAGCAAAATCGCTGGTGGAAGCGTCTCGCTAAACGATGGCAGCAATCCCAATTACAAATCAGTCAAGCGAAACAGTAAATAGACGAAGACATTTGCGTATACGCGATCGCAATATCGATCGCAAGCAAAGCCTACGGATAGTGGAATGAAGAATGCTATTGTTCAATTCACTATGCAGATCAGCGATCGTAGCCCTTCCGATTCTACAGTCAGTCAATCTCCACGGCGACGAGTTCTGATCGTCAGTCCCCACTTTCCCCCGACAAATGCCCCCGATCATCAACGGATTCGGGTGGCTTTGCCTTATTTAAGTGAATTGGGTTGGGAAGCAGAAATTCTCGCAGTTCAACCCCATCATGTTCCTCATCCCGTTGATCCAAAATTAGCTGAGGCATTGCCCACTGACTTACCGATTGTCCGTACCGAAGCCTTACAGCGACAACATACAAGTTGGATTGCACTCGGGAATGTGGGCTGGCGTTGTTTACCCTATTTTCAGCAGCAGGGCGATCGCCTTCTGGAAACTAAAGCCTTCGATTTAGTATTCTTCTCTACAACTATTTTTCCAGTCATGACGCTGGGAAAACGCTGGCATCATCGCTTTGGTATTCCTTATGTGCTCGACTTTCAAGATCCGTGGCGTAGCGATTACCACCTGAGCGGCAATCCAAAAAAACAACAAGACAAGCCTCCTGGTGGATGGCTCAAGTATGGTATGACCCAGTTTTTAGCTCGCCTCTGTGAACCCCAAGCGATGCAAACTGTGAATCACATCATTAGTGTTTCTCCCACCTATCCACAAATCCTCCAACAACGCTATCCTTGGCTCCAGTCAGATCAGTTCACCGTATTGCCCTTCGGTGCGCCGGAGCATGACTTTGCCCAACTACCCCAACTCAACATTCGCCAATCGATTTTTGATCCCAATGATGGCAAGAAACATTGGGTTTACGTCGGGCGTGGGGGAGCAGACATGGCAACAGCCCTTCGTATTCTGTTCTTAGGAATTCAAACTTCGCGTCAAAGTTGTCCGGAGCTATGGCAAGACGTTCAGTTGCACTTTGTGGGGACAAGCTACGCGCCGGATCACCTGGCAGTCAAAACGGTTGAAGCGATCGCTCAAGAATACGACGTTGCAGATCTGGTAACTGAACATACTCGTCGCATTCCTTACTTTGAAGCACAACAGTTACTTGTAGACAGTGATGCCATCCTGATGATTGGCTCCGACGATCCTAGCTATACTGCTTCAAAACTTTATCCCTGCATTTTGGCAAAGAAACCCATTCTAGCCATCTTCCATGAACAAAGTTCTGTAGTTAATATTCTGAATCAGTGTCAGGCTGGACAGGTCGTAACCTTTGCCCAAGATATTGATCCAGTCACCCGCTGCTCGGAAATGGCAGTTTGTTTAAACGAATTACTCAAATTACCTCGCTACTATCAACCATCGACCTGCTGGGATGCCTTTCGTCCCTACACAGCAAGAGAAATGACACGCCAGCTCTGCGAAGTATTTGAGCAAACCGTGCAGCGCGCAGCGGCATAGAGCTACATAGCGGAGAGTAATCTGAGAATGGCACAAGTCCAGCAAAAAAATCAGATGAAGATCGTCTTCTGGATCGGCATTGGCGCACTCGTCATGGCGAACTTTAAGGCACTGCGACAGGTTGCGCCAGCTACCGCATTAGGAGCAGTCTTCATCGGAATTGCCTGCATGTTTCCCATGTATCTATGGTGCGCGGGAAAGGTGCGTGGGATGCCGATTTTCCCATTTTTTACCCTGACCTACCTATGGACATTTTGCCTCCCACTGCTGAGCTCAAATCCTAATGTGCTCATGTATTCGCCAGCGGATCACCTATATGCCAGCATGACAACTGTTACCTTCTTAGGCTGCGGTACGTTTATCTGGTGGCAATTTGTCAAAGCGCCAAACCAAAATAGCCAGCCAATTCTTGCACTGCCCGCTAAAGGTGCTGAAACCTTCTTTTTCTGGATGCTAGGTGTTCAGCTACTCTTCAATATGTACTTTTTAGGGGCTTGGTTTAGTATTCCTGGTAGTTTGTTTTCGTTGGTGCGAGGAATTATTTTAGGACTCAGCACATTAGGAGTTTTTGTCCTGTGCTATCGCAGTGGTAGGGGGGATTTGTCTAAATTTAGAAATAGCTTACTCTTTTTTCTGATTGCTGCGATTATTTTGACCAGTGCTGCGACTTTGATTCTCAAAACCGCTCTGACTCTCTTTCTGATGAGCATTGTCGCTTATGTGATCGGTGGGCGTAAGTTACCTCTGCTTGCATTAATCATCGGCTTAGTCTGCATTATCCCCTTGCACTATGGCAAGCACCCAATGCGCCATCAATACTGGAACGGTCCTCCCCGTCATGTTCAGCCGTGGGAATATGCTGCCTGGTTTCAAGAGTGGCTGGGACATTCTCAAGGTGAACTCTTTGCCAAACCTCAACGCTGGGATCCACCGAAAGAAAAAAAGGAATCGTTTGTCGATCGCTCTAGTGTGATTCACATGCTATTAATGGCGCAGAATAAAATTCCACGGCTGTATCCTTACATGAATGGTGCAACCTATGCCATCATTCCACAGTTAATGTTACCTCGCTTTTTGAGTCCGAATAAGATTCGCAGTCATGAAGGAACGCACATGTTAAATGTGCATGTAAAACGTCAAACCTATCAAGAGACGTTTAAGACCGTAATTGCCTGGGGACTTTTGCCAGAAGCTTATGCCAATTTTGGGTTTATAGGGGCGTTGCTAATCGGTGGTATTCTTGGCTCCTTCTACGGATTCGTAACTCGTGTAGGAATTGACGCTCCCACGTTTTCTTTTCGGACATTGTTTTGCATTTTAGTCATTAGTTTTGCTCTGGCATCGACTGAATGGACAGCAGGCGTGTACTCAGCGACTCTCCAGCAATCCTCGATGCCTTTAATTGGAATGCGCCTAGTCCTGATGAAACGGTATCGCCTCCGCCCACCTGAAAAATATCAATCGAGTGAAGCTTCATTGTTATCGAGGTTGCAATCGCTCAATGAGCAGGAGCGACAATATCTCCTTCAGTACTTAGATCAACCTCTGCCTCAACAGAAACCTTAAAGATATTGACCATCCTTTACCATGAAAAAACTAGCCATCATCACTTCTCATCCAATTCAGTATTATGCTCCGTGGTTTCGTTATCTTGCAGCATTGTCTGATCTCTCGATTCGAGTGTTTTATCTTTGGGATTTTGGTATTACTCAAAAAGCAGATCATGGCTTCCAACAAGCGATTCAGTGGGATATTCCTCTCCTCACAGACTATGACCATGAATTTGTCCCAAACATAAGTTCAAGTCCGGGTACTCATCATTTCTGGGGACTCTACAATCCGACACTCAATTCCCGAGTTAGAGCCTATGCACCGGATGTGGTGCTCTTGATGAACTATAACTATGTCAGCCTCTATCAGTTCTTGGCAAGCTGGCACGATACTCCGATTCTCTTTCGTGGAGACTCTCACCGCTTAGTTCCCGAACGGGGCTTAAAAGCGTGGTTGCGGCAACAGTGGATTCGCCAAGTCTTTCGCCGATTTGATGGAGTGCTTTATGTAGGGCAGGCGAATTATGACTATTTTCGCGCTCACGGTGTGCCTAGCGATCGCTTATTCTTTTCTCCTCATGCGATCGACAATGAGCGCTTTAGCAGCGAACATGCCACTGCACACGAACAAGCTCAACAATGGAAACAAGAATTGGGAATTCCATCTCACCACCGTGTGATCTTATTTGCAGGTAAACTGATTCCGAAAAAACGTCCTAATGATTTGCTAGAGGCTTTTTTAGAAGCAAAATTACCAAATACTTCTCTACTCTTGGTTGGTTCAGGAGCATTAGAACCCGAACTGCGATCACGAGCTGCTTCCCACGATCATGTTTTCTTTGCTCCCTTTCAAAATCAGAGTTTGATGCCACGCACTTATGCGATCGCAGATGTGTTCGTTTTACCCAGCTATGGAGGTGGCGAAACGTGGGGCTTGGCAGTGAATGAAGCAATGTGTCTAGCGAAACCCATTATCGTAAGCAATCATGTGGGATGTGCAAGTGATCTGGTAGAGCAAGGGCAAAACGGCTGGATCTTTCCAGCAGGAGATACGGGGGCATTGAAGCGTTGCTTGCAGGAAGCTTTGAGCGATCGTAATCTTCTTATCCAACAGGGTGAACAAAGCTTGCACAAGATTCAACACTATAGCTATTCGCAAGTGACGACAGGACTCAGACAGGCATTGTCTCAACTTGGGATTCTATCAAAGCCTGAGGATGGACATAAGTTATACATTCAGCAATCCTATTCGTAAACTTCATCGTCAACGTCCGAAACGCAAATTGGAACTATCAATCAAATTGCTTGAGTCTTCACGATGATTGTTCTTCTGAGTTTCTCCTTTTCTCTTTGCTTCGTGTTACTGATCACGCCATTTGTTAAACGCTTAGGATCTCAGTGGGGGATTTTAGATCAGCCTGATGCCCGGAAGCTTCACCAAATCCCGATGGTGCGGGTCGGTGGTTTGGCAATTCTTCTGGGAACATTGCTCTCCTGTGGCTTGAGCCTAGCTCTCAGTATTCCATCCACATCTCAAGAGTGGTTGCCAGTGATGGGAGTGTTACTGGCAAGTGTCGGTTTTTTTGGGATTGGGTTTGCTGACGATCGCTGGCAGCTTTCGCCCTATTGGCGGTTGCTCTTACAGGCAATTGTTGTCGCCGTCGTCTGGCTGATGGGCGTTCAAATTCACACGCTACCTATTCCTCTGGTTGGGACAGTACCGTTGGGAATGTTGAGCTTTCCCATCACCTTTTTGTGGTTGGCAGGTGTAGCAAACGCCATTAATTGGATGGATGGCATGGATGGATTGGCAACCGGAATTACAGCGATCGCCGCGGCGATGTTTGCGCTACTCGCTTGGCAACATCAAGACATGCCTGTATTGATTCTAGCTTTATCACTAGCAGGAGCCGCTCTCGGTTTTTGGCAATATAACCGCAAACCTGCTCAACTCTATATGGGAGATGGGGGTTCGTTTTTTATGGGGGGCATGCTAGCTGGAATTGGGCTGTTAAGCATGAACAATTCAGGATTTATAGCAAATGCCGTTCCTTACATTGTCCTTGCTGTACCCATTGTGGATATGGTGCTGGTCATGCTAGCTCGCATTATGAACCGCAGGTCTATTTTCTTCCCAGATCAACGCCATATTCATCATCGGCTACTGCGCTTAAATCTGTCTCAATCAATAGTGGTCTGGACAATTTACAGCTTGGTGCTGTGGTCTGGTTTAGGTGCAAATTATCTACTCGTCAGTGCTTGGGGTTGGAGTAGTGTGATAGGTGTTCTATCAATGCTTGCATTCGTCAACCGTACTAGCTTAAAGCTTCTTCCACTTAGCTTTCTGGAATCCTCAGGCATCAATAAAGAACTGAATCTTTACAGCCAGAACAAATCCGTTTAGAGCAATTCCCTTCGGTATTACCTTCTGTCTTTTTTGAGTTCAATATGAGCGCTTCTTCACTGCATTCTTCTCGGTCGCTCTTACATTTCTGGACTCCCGGTTTATTTGATTTCAAAGGTGGAATTCAGGTTTTTTCCCAATTCCTATTAGCAGCCTTGCAGGATCTTTATCCTCAGATGCAGTGCCATACGTTTCTGATGCACGATTGCCTCCATGAGCCGATTGATTCAGAACAAACCCAATTCCACTACTGCGGGCATTTTCCTTTGAAATTAAGAACCCCCGCCTTTGGAGCACAGGTGTTAGCATCAGGATTATGGCAAATGCCAGATTTAGTGCTGACGACTCATCTCAATTTCACCGTAGCAGCTTACCGACTGAAGCAAATTGCGAGAGTTCCTTACTGGACGATCGCGCATGGGTTTGAAGCTTGGGACATTGATCGCCCTCACGTTCTTCAAGCATTATCTCATGCCGATCGCATTCTAGCAGTGAGCAACTATACTCGCGATCGCTTATTAGAAAATGGCAGAATTAATCCTGAACGAGTGCAGATTTTGCCCAATACCTTTGATGCAAGTCGGTTTCGGATTGCGCAAAAGCCAACTGATCTGCTACAGCGTTATGGGTTAAGTCCTGACCAACCCATCATTCTCACGGTCAACCGTTTAGCTGCAGAAGAATCATTTCATAGCTATGATCAGGTCTTACACGCTTTACCGTTGATTCAGAAGGCGGTTCCCAATGTGCATTATCTAATCGTGGGCAAAGGGAACGATCGAGAGCGCCTGGAAAACCTGATCCAGTCTAAACAACTTCAAAACTGTGTGACATTAGCCGGATTTGTGTCCGATGAGGAACTCCCGAACTACTATAACCTGTGTGATGTCTTTGCAATGCCGAGCAAATTGGAAGGCTTTGGGATTGTTTATCTAGAAGCAATGGCATCGGGCAAACCCGTTGTGGGCGGAATGGATGGAGCAATGGATGCCCTAGACCAGGGACGCTTAGGTGCAATTCTCAATCCAGATGATGTGCCATTGTTAGCAGAAACACTCATCCAGATTTTACAAAGGCACTACCCTAATCCGCTGTTGTATCAACCCCATGCACTTCGAGAAAAAGCGATTCAGACCTTCGGAATGGCTGCCTTTCAACATCGACTAGCACACCTGATGCAAGCCTCTCCGATTGTGCAAAAGACTCATCTACTTCAGCCAACTTAATGGTTTTATATGACTTACGAGGCACGTGAATGAAAATTCTTCATATCATTCCTTCAGTTTCTCTGATTCGGGGAGGACCAAGTCATGCAGTTCTCGAAATGGTTTGGGAATTGCGACAACAAGGCATTGATGCCGTCATTGCGACAACAAACGATGATGGAGATGGATTACTGCAGGTTCCCTTAAATCAGTGGATTGACTATCCAATCAGTGCAACGGAAGCCGACAAGACGGTTCCCGTTCAATTTTTTTCTCGCTTTTCGCCTGCGCTGACTTCCATTCGAGAGTTTACCTTTTCCTTTTCATTGACACTTTGGCTCTGGCAACACATTCGCGAGTATGATTTGCTGCATATTCATGCTGTATTCTCTTATCCTTCTGCGATCGCGATGAAGATCGCGAATCTAGCTAAAGTTCCTTATATTATTCGTCCTTTAGGTTCTCTTGCTCAGTGGTCACTTCAACAAGGGGCTCAGAAAAAGCAGCTTTATCTCCGCCTGATTCAACAAGAGATTCAGCAGGCAAATGCTTTACACTTCACCTCAACCCAAGAGCAACAGGAAGCTACAGCATCAGGACTCGCTTTTTCTAGCTTTGTCTTGCCCCACGGCTTAACATTACCTCCTTCTAGACCTGACGCTAAGACGCAACTGCGGGATTGGCTAAATCTTCCCGCTGAAGATCCTGTGATTCTTTTCCTGTCTCGCTTGCATCCTAAAAAAGGCTTGGATGCTTTGATTGCTGCTTTAGGTCAATTATCAGACCAGCGATTTCAATTTGTCGTTGCAGGCAGAGGAACGCCAGAGTATGAGGCAGAACTGCACCAACAATTACAAGCCGCAAGGATTCAAGATCGCACCCATTGCGTCGGATTTGTAAGTGGCGATCGCAAACATCTACTCCTTCAAGGATCTGATCTCTTTGCGTTACCTTCTCATTCTGAAAACTTTGGCATTGCCGTACTCGAAGCGATGGCAGCAGGGCTTCCAGTCTTGATTACTCCAGAGGTAGCATTAGCGGATTTAGTACACAGCGAACAATTGGGATGGGTCGCGTCCCAATCCCCTAGTGAGCTTGCTCACGCGATACAAACTTGCCTTACAACTCCTCGGATAGCTCAGAGTATGGGCGAACGAGCTGGTCAACTTGTGCGATCGCAATTCACCTGGCAATCGACAATTCAGCAACTTATTCACCACTATCAAACCTTTGTTCAACCCTCTTCTATTCCGGCTTCATCAACGATGCTTGACGCGATTACGCCCGTAATTTTGACCTACAACGAAGCAGATAACATCGATCGCACGTTACAACGCTTGAAATGGGCGAAGCGGATTATCGTTGTTGACAGTTACAGCCAAGACGAAACGCTACAAATTCTGGCAAAGTATCCTCAAGTCGAGCTATTTCAGCGCTCCTTCGATACCCATGCGAATCAATGGAACTATGGGTTAGAACAAGTGCAGACAGAATGGGTTTTATCTCTCGATGCTGACTATTGTTTGAGTGAAGAACTCACAGCAGAAATGGCGGCTCTATCAACCGATTCGGAGTTCGACAGTTATTTCTTGCCCTTCAAATACTGTGTGTTTGGCAAACCGTTACGTAAAACGCTACTGCCTCCCCGTGAAGCTCTTTTTCGCAAATCTAAAGCGGTTTACGTTGATGATGGTCACACGCAATTATTAAAAGCTGAAGGCTGTTCTAGTGTGCTCAATGGTCCCATTTATCATGACGATCGTAAGTCCTTTAGCCGTTGGCTCTGGGCACAAGATCGTTATGCTTTGCTAGAAGTGCAAAAGCTCCTCACTACGCCGCAATCCGACCTCAGTTTTGGCGATCGCATTCGTCAAACTAAAGTACTTGCTCCTCTAGTTGTGTTGCTTTATTGCCTAATCCTTCATCAAGGATTATTTGACGGTTGGAGAGGCTGGTTTTATGCATTCCAGCGAGTGCTTGCAGAAATGATTTTATCAGCACGTTTAATTGAGGCAAGTTACAGGCGAAATACAATACAGACGACCAATGAGCCTGTGCTGACCCGTCCACTGGAATCTACCAGCTAAATTGATAGCGCAGAATTGGTAGAGTGCAGATTAGATAGTCCAGACTCATCATCTGGACTATTTTTTGATCTTAATCTGTCATGGCTATAGCAACCGTCATGATTAATCCGATCTCCAACTCGAAACCAGTGTTTTCCAACTCTGTTCTAGCGTGGCATGGGTAAGATGAATGTTCTGTTCTACAACAGGAGTAGAAATTTGTATCCAAAAGCAGCGGCGTTCTAATAAGGGGCGTTGACTGATCAACCAATTGAGCCACTGCTCTGGCTGCAACGCTTGACGATAAGCATTTTGCCGAAACTGAGTTTGTGTCACTGTGGTATGCCCATTCAAGTTCAGACAGCTTTGGAGATAAGCTTGGTTCTGTTGCGTGAAGAGTCGATAAAAGCCTTGAGTAGATTGCCGATCTTCAAATGAAATTGGCGTTTTACCCCATGACTCATCCGTGTCCGCGATGAACTGACCGATATCTCCTTCCGTCTCAACAACATAACGAACAGCAATCTGTAAAGAGCGATCGCCTTGTCGATAAAGATAACGTTGTCCTGATACGATTCGATTGTATTTCGAGTTCGAGGGGGATGGTTCGATCGATTGAGTCTTCTGAGCTTCCCAACCGGGCAGAGAGAGATGATTGGGTAACGAAGCTTCGGGATTGGCTGGTGGAGAAGAGGTCGGTTTGACGACCACGTAGAGTAGCGTCAATGTTACGCTGAGGGCGATCGTTTTAAGAAAAACGGAGCGAGAATGCGAGGTCATGACGGATCAGAATCATTAGGAATTTTCTCATTTGCAACCGTTGCGCTCTCTTCTAGCAACCAGTGGCTAAGACAGGCAAAAGCAACGATCGCGACCGTTGAAAAGATTTGGCTACCTTGCTCTCCATGCCAATACTCAAAAGTTGAGCGGTTATCGATCGCAGTAACCATGAGGGCAACACGGAGTGTGACCAAAGCCCAAGCCAGTAGAATTGCAATCGGGAAGAGGTTGCGACATCGCCAGCCGTATACTGGAAAGACTAACTGCACAAGAATTGATAATTGCAACAGTAAAAATAAAATATTGATTCCTGTACAAGCGTATTCTACTCGCACCATTCCCTTCGTCGAAGCGATTTCGGTGCCTTTATAGACGACATTGAATCCGATGTAATGTAGAACAAAAGCAGTACTTTTAGCAATCAAAGCTTGAATTTTGCTCCCGATCGACCACTCAACAAATCGCTCTACACTACCCGGCGGAATAACTAAGGTCAAGATAATGAGTATTTCTCGCCAGTATTGGCGCAGTCGAAATCCAGAGGCAATCAATCCGAATGAGAGTGCAGCCCATGCTGGAAATAGGCGAATGAATTCGGGTTCTGCCTGTAGTAACGATAGGCTCTTGACCAAAAGTAACCCCATGAGTAATGCACCCAATCCGCTCGCGAATCGATTGCTTTGGAGGTGCAAATGAAATCGCTTATGCCATAAAAGCAACACGATCGCCATCCAAAACAGAACATTTAGCACAAACTGATCGGTACTTCCTGTCCATTTCCAAGTCAGCAAGAGATGGAGGAGAATTAATCCTCCTCCAGTGATCGCGAAGACTCGATTTGGAGAATGTTGATCCATCATAGTTCTAGCGACGACGGCGACGACGTGATGGAGGAAGCTTCTTCGCGATCGTAGGGTCAAGCTCTTGAGCCTTATCCTCATACGCATTGGCAAAACGCCGTCGTGCCCAGCCTGTTACATACCAAGTGTAGAGAAAGAGACATCCCGCAATTAGGGCTTCAAGAATCAGCTTGATGCTATTTTTAGTCAAGTTCTCTTTTACGTTTTTACGCGCTTCGGTTGCTTGATTTTCGGCAGTTTCACGCGCTTTTTGGAGATTTGATAAAATCTGTGCTTTCGCTTCCTCCGGGTTCTTCGGTGCATTCGGCAAGTTCCCTGTCTTCTGATCCGGGATTGGAATCAAATTTTGAAGCTGGGAAGAGTCTGCTTTCTCAAGCTGGCTTCTCGTATTATCTAATTGCAGCTTTTGTTGTCTAATTTGAGTACTGATCTGGTCATTGTTATAGCTACTGATTCGCATCGTGTTGATCACAGTTAATGGAATCATGAGGAGTAAAACAACACCAAACAACAACGTACTCCATGAAAGGGTACGGAGAATGGGGCGTTCGAGACGACGGCGCGCGGCTGTTTCACCATAGAACACTAACATAAAGGCAAGCATAGGCACAGGAACTAATCGAATAAGATCCCCTGTGATTCGATACTCCCAGACCGGATTGGTTAGGTTTAAGGGAAGTAAAATATACAGCAAATCGACAAACGAAATTGACAACAGCCCATAGCCAATGCTGCGCAAGACAGGCAGCGTTTTCAGGAAATAGATGCCGCTTGATGTGCTTTCAGTCGTGGGCATAGGAGAAGGAGTGGCAATTGATTCTCTGTCATCGCGAGGATCTTCAGCCGCACCTTGAGAATTTTGAGAAAGCGTCATAGTTCAACCTGAAATCACGTTGTTCTGATTCTAGGTAGAGCATGTTTGATATCGAGCGTATCTTGTTTGCAATTCAACGTATACAGAAATTAAACACCTACACAAACTCGATCGCAATCAAACTTATTCAACACTAGACATGAATTCGCTTATAGCAAACACTTTATTGCCGTTATGAGCATCGTTAACTTATGTCGATGTCTTTCTCGCTAGAAAAAATTACTGATGCTCATCAAGCTCTATGTAGACGATTGTGCTGGGCAGGCGCAATCCTTCTACTCGGACTTCTCAGCTACTTACCGATACGGCTGATAATTTCGACTCTACAAGCACCAAGTCCCCAGGCAATTTTGACATTAGGAGGGGGAGATGAGCGGGAGATCTTTACCGCAGAATTTGCGAAAACCCATCCTGATCTCAAGATCTGGATTTCGTCTGGAATGGATACGGAGAAAGCCGATCGCCTGTTTCAAGCAGCAGGAATTGATCGAACACGCATTGATTACGATCGCCGAGCTACGGACACGATTACTAACTTCACAACCCTGGTCGATGTGCTACAGCAGCATCACGTTCGCCATATTTACCTGATTACTTGTGATTTTCACATGCCGAGGGCAACCGCGATCGCGACCATTATTCTTGGACATCGTGGCATTCGTGTTACCCCTGTAGTTGTTCCTTCTCATAAGCCTCCTGAATCTCCCTTACGAGTTGGTCGAGACATTGTGAGATCAATCGTATGGGTATTCACAGGACAAACGGGATCTGGGTTTCGCTCTCAAGGTTTCATCGCTCAACTCAACTATCAAATTTTTGGTTCCAATGCTAAACGTTAATCTTGCCAACTATCACCCAGGCGACTACACAGCAGGTGCTCCTTTCTGGCAGCAACTGCTGTGGTATTTCATCGGCTCACCGATGGTTCAGAGTTACTGGTTGCCGTGGTCTTGGTTGAAGGTTAGCGTACTACGTGCCTTTGGTGCCACGATCGGGTGTCAGGTTCGGATTAAGCCGGGTGTTCGGGTTAAATTTCCCTGGCGGCTTACGGTCGGTGATGCTGTTTGGATTGGCGAGAATGCTTGGCTCGATAATCTCGCACCGATTACGATCGCGAGTCACGTTTGCCTATCGCAATCTGTGTATCTTTGCACGGGCAATCATGATTGGAGCCATCCCCACTTCAGCCTCAAAATTGCTCCAATCACGATTGAAACAGGGAGTTGGGTAGCAGCGGGTGCCCTGATTGGGCCGGGTGTCACAGTGGGTCAAGGTGCCGTTTTGAGTTTGGGAAGTGTTGCCAGACGATCACTTGATCCCATGACAATCTATGCCGGGAACCCAGCTTGCCCCCTGAAACAGCGCGTCATCCGTACTGACTCTGACAACGGCGATCTCAGCCATTCGCCCCACTGCGATAGAGAACCAGTCACTCTGACGAATTCCTTTTAATGCTTTGAGTTCATCAATTAATTAGGAGATTATTCTGTGACTTCAACTACAATTTCTGTTGGCCCTATTCAGCACTATGTGCCGGGTTCAACTTGGTTCGATCTGACTAAATACGATAATTTGGCAACCCAAGAGCGGGTCGCCGTCAATCTCTCGTCCAGTAACCTCTGGCTGGTTGACAGTAGCAAGCTCTTTTTGAGCAGCGATTATGCTCCCCGTATCGCCTTTCTGAATGAAGGAGCCGGGTATCGCTCTCCGATTCAGATCTCGGCAACTGGAAATACGCTAGGCGAAGCAACTGTCTTTTCTGATCTGTCTGGTATTGACAGTGTCTTGTCCTCGGCTAATGCCCCTCTAAGACGGGGAGACTGGGTTCAGTTCTCCGAACTGAGCGCTGGAACTCAGATCAACTTCTCTGTTATTCCCAATGGAGTCGTAAATCCTGGTGCTACGCCGCTCAGTACCGATTCTCAGACTAATCCTGTTAGTCCTTACAATCCAAGCAGTCCTGTTTTCTGGCTTGCTTATGCAGATCCGAAAGCAAACGTTCCCGTATTTATCCTTGGGTATGAAGACATTGCAGGTGCTGGCAGTGACAATGACTTTAATGATGGACTGCTTGTTCTGGATTTAGGTCTGGAAAACTTCAATCAAATTTTCAGTTCGGCTAACCTGGGACAGGATTCGACGATCAGTCTCAAAAACGCTCAACCTGTCCCAGTTCCTTTTGAAATGCATAGTAGTATCGGACTCATCCTGATTGCTGCACTTCTAGGACATAAACTTTGGAGCCGTTGGATTTCTGCTCAGCGGACTACACAGCGCTAATCATCAGAGTTGCCTGCAAGCAAGTTGAATCATTGGCTAAATTTCACCATTATTCAGAACCGCTGCCAGTTACCGGGTGTATTTGCTGTTAACCGTATTGGATTGTGCTTTCACAGATTGACAATTATGTTGCGATTTTTCACTGCTTTCGGACAAAATTTTCTTCGTCGGTTGAGACAGCTATTTCAACCAGAACAGCCTTCGCGATCGACCGCAGAGGTGCAACTGACGCTCGTGACTCAGTTCTATCCCCCGGATTTTGCTGCCACAGGGCAATTTATGGATGAACTTGCTCAGAACTTGTCGAAGCAGGGAATTGAGGTACAAGTCTTTACGGGACAGCCGAGCTATGCGTTTGATACTCAAACGGCACCTGATACTGAGTGGATGGACAAGGTATTGGTGCGGCGATCGCGTTTTCTAAGAGGGGGTTCTCGAAAGTGGGCAGGTCGGACTGTAAGCAGTTTGGCGTTTTGCGCTCATGCCATCTGGCACTTGCTCAAGCCAGAGCATCGCGGCAATGTCTTGCTGCTAACCAGTGAACCACCATTTTTGCAAGTAATTGGCTGGATGTTGAAGCTACTGTTCAACATCCCATTCGTGACGCTGGTGTATGATCTCTATCCCGAAGTCGCAGTCGAACTGCGCGTTTTGTCCCAAAATCATTGGCTGATTCGGTTTTGGGATGCTGTGAATCGTCGGGTGTGGAATGCCGCTGATGCCATCGTTGTTCCTTGCCATACGATGCGCGATCGCATTGTGGCAAAAGTGCCAGAAGTCGCAGATAAAATCACGATCATTCATAACTGGGCCGATCCAACTTGGATCAAACCGATCGCCAAATGCACAAATGCCTTTGCTCAAGAACATCAGCTTGTCGATACCTTCACGGTACTGTATTCAGGCAACATGGGACGCTGCCACGATATGGATACCATATTGGGCGCTGCGATCGAGCTAAAAAATGAACCTGTGGAATTCTTGTTCATTGGTGGAGGCCCCAAACAAGCAGCCGTAATGGAGCAGATCAAAGCATTGAAGCTAACCAATTGTCGGTTTTTGCCCTACCAAGACAAATCCTTGCTGCCTCAATCCCTAACCGCATGTGATTTGTCGTTAGTGAGCGTAGATACGGGCATGGAAGGATTAGTCGCGCCTAGTAAATTCTACTCCGCATTATCGGCAGGTCGCCCAGTGGCGATTATTTGTGAAAAGCATTCTTATCTGCGATCGCTAGTGGCAGATGCAAACTGTGGTGCTGCTATCAACAATGGGGACAGCAAAGGGCTCGCAGGCTTTATTCGGTATCTTGCCAAAGATCCAGAAATGACCCAGCGCATGGGACAATCAGGGTATCGCTACATTCAGGAATACTTTACTCCCTTCGCGATTAGCCAACAATACTACCGGATTTTGCGCCGCGCAGTGGTCAAGAATGCCGATCTGTCTGATGCTCTGAATCAATCTGAGTTTCGGGTCTACTACCAACCCGTTTTAGACCTACGGAGCGGCAAAATTTGGGGCTTAGAAGCCGTGGTTCGCTGGCAACATCCAACCCGTGGGCTGATTTGCCCAGCAGAATTTGTTCCGGCTGCCGAAGAAACCGGATTGATTATTTCCCTCGGATGGTGGCTTTTAGAGGAAGCTTGCCGGCAGCTACAATTGTGGAGATCGCAGAGTAATTACGATCTCAAGCTCTGCATTAATTTAAGTAGCCGTCAGTTTTTCCACCCAGACTTAATTCCTCAAATTGATCGTGCTTTGGCAACTTACCAACTTCCAACCTCTTGCCTGATGCTAGAAGTTGACGATCAAGTTGCGATGGAAGATGCTGCTGCGACTACTTCTATTCTACTCCAATTGCAAATTCGCCAAATTCCGGTTTGCATTGACAACTTTGGAGAAAGCTACACAAGCCTGGATTATCTCCATCGTTTTCCAGTTGCTGCTCTGAAGATTGCCCCATCTTTAATCGGACGTATTGGGCCAGATAAGGGCTTGTCGAATCTACTAGAAACGATTGTCATCTTAGCGAAGGATCTAAACATGCTTGCGATCGCAAAAGGAATTGAAACAGAAGAGCAACTCCAACGAGTCAAGGAAATTGGTCTCCAATATGGGCAAGGATTCCTCTTTTCTCCACCAGTCGATGCTGAGAGTGCAAGTGTGGTGGTGGATTCCTTACAAAGCGGCCTCTCTACTGTGCCCGACGCTTCCACTACAGAAATGATGCTTTCTCCCTCGTCTCAAAATGCCTCCCTGGTTCTGGTTGTCGATGATGATCGCTCCATGCGCTCCATTCTGAAAGGCATCATTGCAAAAGAAGGGTATCGAGTCATTGAAGCCAAAAATGCGGAAGAAGCAATCTCACTCTTTCAAACCCATCAACCGAACTTGATTCTACTGGATGCACTGATGCCGGATATGGATGGATTTCAGTGCTGTCAACAACTGCGGTATTTACAAAACTCATCGAATGATGGAGCGATCGCAGTTCAACCCGTTCCCATTCTGATGATCACTGCCTTGGATGATTCTACGTCGGTCGATCGCGCTTTTGATTCTGGTGCAACGGACTACATTACAAAACCCATTAACTGGGCTGTTCTACGTCAGCGCTTAAACAGATTGCTCAGTTAGCCATCAACGATTCATGAACAGCCATTGTCAATGAATCCTGTGCCGAATGTTTTGAGGAATTGTACTTTACAAAATCCCTCAAAACATTCGCGTTTATTCTAAAGAGTTTGACGAATTAAATAGGAATTACAAACTAAAAAACAAGCAAATTTGTATTAGTAGTTTTTTACTTATAGCTAACATTATTCTCTATTCAGACTACTCATTCAATCAATAAAATATACACTATCGATTTACAGCATGTTTAGACGCTATAAATGAGCATAATTTCACATTCAATTTCACATTTAATTCATATTTATTGTGGAACAGTTTGAGCAACCCAAAGCTAACCGAACACCTGATCTGCTTTCAGCGTTGAGCTTAGTCTGAAAGGGAGTAGGTAACTTTGATAAATATTAGTTAAACTGCTTTTCTATCTCATATTGTCAGCTTATATTTGACTCCACTTTTTACTTACCACTGAATATTTATCAATGACTTGAGAGAAATTACTGAAATTTCGCTTCCTGTATTTTTTACTTTTTTAAGCTAGCAAAGATATCAATAAAATTTTCAACTTTCATTTGATCTTTTTAATGATTTTCCGGATTATAAAGTCAATTGTATGGAAGGAGAATTAAGTGCCAACGCCCTACATCTTCATGAGGACTAAAAACACGATTGAATCGGTAGTACAATACCTATTCCTAGGGTAGTGCGATCGCGATATCGTGATATTTCTCTGACTCCTCGCGGTGTTCCTTGTTGCGATTAATTCATCTGTATCAATTGAGCTCGACCTTTGTTAAGCAAAGGGAATCCAACCTCACTTCTAATCCAAGAGCTGTTTCTAAGTTAATACAGCGATGAACCTTAGCAATGAACAGATAAAGGAGAACCTATGGCAAAGCGATCACTCAAAGCATCCAGTGCTGGCATCACAAGAGCAAAGCGTGCCTTTGAACGGCGTGAATGGACGCAGGAATATTTAGCGAGTGCAGTCGGGCTGCAAACTCGTCAGTCAGTCTGGAAATTTTTCTCGGGTCGTCCAATCGAGCGACATTTGTTTATTGATATTTGTTTTCAGTTAGATCTCGATTGGCAAGAGATTGCTGACCTGCCAAGTTGGGATGCTCCAGACGTGCAACCGATCGCTCAGGAAGAGATCTCCTCTACTCATACACCTCTAGAAATAACTCAAGAGCCGATAGAAATAGACGAATTTCCAAACTGGCAGTGGTTACAGGAAAAATTGTACGATCGGACTCAGCAACGCTGTAGTTCACTGCACACCATATTTAATGGCGAGAAGCCGCTAGAACAGCTCTATACTGATCTCTCATTATTGCCTGCTTTAACTTGCCATCGTTGGGTAGAAGCTACCGAATTCCAACAGCTTTATATTCGTCATCTATCGAATTCTCAGCAGTGTCATTCTCCAAGAAATACGAATCAGCTTCAGGACTCTACTCGAGATCTGAAACGGAGAGCCCAAGATCTCCTCGCTGAATCTCCTCATCTCTTAATTTATGGCAAGCCTGGGTCTGGTAAAACTACGTTATTACAATCTCTCGCATTACAACACCTCACATACGAGGATGCTTTGGCGCGAGTTCCCTTTTTCATTCCCTTGCGGCGGTTCACTGCTGAACTCAGTCGGTTACCGCATGAGGGTATAGAAAGCTTTTTATTTCAACAGTGCCAAGAAACAGGTCTGCGTTTTCCCGCATTCCAACAGATTCTTCGCGAAGGCAGAATCATTGTATTGTTGGATGGTTTAGACGAGCTTTCACAGAACGATCGCAACTGTCTTCATAGTGCTGTGCAGGACTTTGCTGAGACTTATCCTAACAATCGCATTGTGCTGACTTGTCGCTTAGGAGTTCCCGATATTTGCTATCGAGGATTTATGGCGGTGGAGTTAGCCGATCTCAGCGACGGTCAGATACAATGCTTTGTTCAAAAATGGTTTGCTGCGTTTGATACTGATCGCCAAGATAGTGCAGAGATTGCCCAACAGTTTGTAGACCATCTATTACAGCCTCACAATTATCGCTTACACGACATTGCCAAAACTCCCCTGCTTTTGCATGTGCTCTGTTGGGTCTTCCGGGAACAACAACTATTTCCCACACGGCGATCGCGCCTATATCAAACGATTTTGGAATTACTGCTGTTCCGTTGGGATCGCTTACGAAACATCGATCGAGAAGCCAGTTCAGTGCCACTAGAGCTGGCTGACTACATGACTCTTTTGAGCCAGATTGCTGAACTTCGCTTTGAGGTAGGACAGTACTTTTTTGAGAAAAAAGACATTCTCTCTGCGATCTTCGATTACTTAATACAATTGCCAGAAGTCTCTTCGAGCTATGAAGCACTATTGTTAGAAAGTGAAGCTATCCTCAGAACCCTCACGGTTAACACAGGATTATTGGTAGAGCAAGCTCACGAAGTTTATTCTTTTTCTCATCTCGCCTTGCAAGAATATCTCACAGCACGACGAATTTTTGCACAGACCCAAACGAAACTTCCTCCGTCTACTATCGATTCAAGTTCATCTTGCTATCCAGAATTACTGCCTTCTCTCGCTCAGAAACTTCAGCGGAGTCGCTGGAAAACTCAGCATCCTTTCTACCATTTGGCAAGTCATGTTTTCGACTCACGGTGGCACGATGTCATTCTTCTGACGATTGATTTATTGTCGAATAGTGAGTTGCTGTTAGAGTTACTGAAACAACAGGTCGATCGCTCAGTTCAATCCAACGTAAATCTGCGATCGTTCTTGCAATGGCTCGATCAAAAAGCCTCTGCGCTCTCTTCTTCCTCGCATTCCATGAGTGCATTACGTGCCTTTTACTACAGTTGCAACCAGGATTTGAAATTCGTTCTTGCCACCAAGTTGGATGAAAGTCTACTCACTAAACTCCCTCCAAACTTGGCATTAGAAGCAAGACTAAGTCAGCTTTCGCACAATATTGATCAATTTCTAGAGTCTCCAGAACCGCAACAAGCACAGTGCATCTCTTCCATGCTGAACCTGAAGCATCCGTTATTAGAGCCGTCTATCTATGTAGCCTTCAACCAGGCTAGGGAAGTTTTCCGAGCGGCTGAACAACAACCAATCCAGCTAGAACTGTGGTGTCGAACTCAGGGGATTATCTGGGCAGAACAACTGAGAGAGTTATTGATGCAAATCTGTGATCTGGGTTGCGAGTGGAAATTTACGTCAGAACAACATCAACTCAAGTCCTATTACTGGGCTAATGTATTTTTAGTTGATTGTCTACATCGAGCCAATTCCCTTTCTAGTGAATTCCAGAAAACCTTTAAAGCAAAACTGTTATCACTGCGGGAACTGCGCCGAGTTGATCTTCAGATTTTCTCTTCTCGGGCTGGTTAACTGCTAGAACTGAAGGAGGAAAGTAAATTCTTAGAGAAGTATTGTATCTTTAAGAATCCCCAAACAATTAGAGATAGTGCGTCAAACTAATGTGGGATAGGTAGAAATATCGTACCAAGCCCAAGCTCGCGATGTTCATCCTGCTCGTTGTGCTGCGGTGGATTTGAAGCAGCTATGCTGCCAGATCTAGTTAAAGTAGCTCACGACTAACCGAGTCGTGACTTTCGTTTGTTGATAGTGCATTAAATTAATGTGGGGTTGGTAGATATGCCGCGTCAATTACAAACCGGGTTCGCGACAATTATACTGAGATGCGATCGCTGTATATTTGCAAGGATTTGAGCATTTGTTCTAATTGACGCGAAGCCCAAAAGTAATTGACGCGGCACAGTAGAGTAGAGGTGGATCTTCACAGGAAGCCAATCGATGGAATGTCCTCTATGCGGTCACGCTAAAGCTTATAAACATGGCAAGATGCCCAACGGTCATCAGCGCTATCTGTGTCCTGCTTGCAATCAAACGTTTTTGGAGAACTTTGACAGTCTTTACTACCGCCGTCATGTGAGTCCAGAGCAAATTCGGCAAGTGCTACAAACCCACAGTGAAGGCAGTTGTCTCCCGTCAATTACATTGGCACACCCACGAGATGCGCAACGAGATACAAAGTGTAACGCTGGATTGCTGTCGATGAGCGGATCAGAGTGAGATCGCCAGAAAAAGGAGGTAGCGATATTCAGAAGCATGGAGGCAAGCTACAATGTCCGAAATCATGCTCAATTCGACCGAAGCCGGGATTGAACTGACGAGTCATCCAGATGACAATCCCGCTACACCGCCTTGGTTAGCAGAAGTGCTGTTGTTGGGAGAATACTGGCGCACCACTGGATTACTCGACCGATTGCAACAGGCGTTGCACATTAATAGGATGGTGACCCAGGAATCGGAACAGTTCCTAGCTTGAGATAGTGCAACAGCAACCGAATCGAATAGCGCAACATCTCCTTTGACTTGGAATAGCAAAATGTTTTGCGGTGCAGTCGAGCCAGATAGTGCCGTAACCGACTATTTTCTCCTTCCACACGAGTCATTGCAACCTTACTCACCAAGTGGTCAAGGTCATCAATGAAGCATCGATAGACTGGATAACCATCGGTGATGTAGAGGAAACATCCCCAACACCGCAGCACCAACCACAGTTTCCAAAATGTCGCTGCACTGCGGTCTCCTAGCACCCACGCCAAAATTCCAGCTTCGTGTCCATTCACCGCTGTCCAAATCCAGATTTTGTTTTTTTTGATCCGACAAACGTTTGCAACTCATCGACTTGGGCAAGTTTTGGAATCGTTTGGCTTTGGGGGGCATCGGTGAGCGCCATCCCAGATTGTCTCACCCAGTTGATCACAGTATTGTGACTAACCCCGGTTGAGCGCTCAATTGCTCGAAAACCCATGCCATTGACATACAAAGTCAGACAGTGTTGTTTGACCTCATCCGAGTAGCCTTGCACTGAGTAGGACTCAATAAACTGCCGCCTACAGGACTGACAGCGGTAATTCTGTTTGCCGCGACGATGACCATTCTTGGTCACAGCAGTAGAGGAACAATGGAGACAGTTCATGTCCTCATGATCGATCTCATCCCATTAATGTGCAACGCCTTGCAACAGCAGGTCAAGGTCAGTCGAGGGCGCATGGGACAGTACGAAGTTTGCGATTTTGTCCTGTTGCTCTTAGCTTATGCTATCAGTGGAGTCGAAACACTCAAAGAGTTTTTTGTGCAACTTGCCAGTGTGGAATCTGTTGTCTTATCAGTGGGGCAACGGCAGCAATGTCCAGTAGCATCAACCGTATCGCGGTTTCTGAGCGCAATCGAAGGTCCGAGCGTCGAGCAACTGAGAACGTTGTTTGAAGCAGATTTACTCGAACATGGGTTTGATTGCGACCACAACGGCGGACTGCTAGATCGAACTGGAGAACGATATTGGGTGTTTGATGTGGATGGAACGCATCAAGTGGCACAGCAACGATCTGTGACCCAGCAAGAGAACTATCCGAGCGTTCGACGACGCAGCCAAGCAGCAGTCCGACCGGGCTACTTGGGACGCAAACGTGGAGAAGGCATTCGCACTCGGAGCGCAGTTAGTCAAGCGCATACGACCGAGTGGTTAGGCACATTTGAGTCTGCTGGAAATGGCACACCTGGACCCGATTTAGATCGTGCCTGTGAAGTGATCCAGCACTATTTGCAGCACTATGGTCTATCGGGAAGCAAAGCCATTGTGCGCTTGGACGGCTTCTACGGGACTCCCCAATTCGTGAATTGTCAGTTGAGCCAATACAATTGTCGCGCCATACAGGGCTCTGCCGGAGGTTGCTTACTTCCCAAAGCTTGAGATGTAAGCACTTTTTCATGGGCAATTAAGATTGCTATAGTAGCAATCCTGTGATGAAGATATAGAAGATTAGAAATCAGGATTATGTTCTTGATCCCAGCATTCACCATCTCGCCATATTCTCACTGTTTTTTCGCAGTCTTTTTGGCTTTGAAGCCATGGAATAGATGTGGGATGAACAGTAGAGTATGTAGAGCTTAAGGTACTTAAGCTAGGAAGAATATAGAACCAGAGAATTGCCAAAATTACTGTTATAGACGTTGTGCCTAACAACGCAAGTGAGTTTGATATTTGCGTATGACTTGCTGATGGTTTTGAAGAAAACATTGGAGTGTGGCTCATCCACAATAGCTCTCGTAATTTGGAGGAATTTGAAACTGGCTTCATAGTCTTGCTACCACTTAAAGAAACAAAAAATAGCGATAGTCCCCCTGCACCTTAAAGATAGTTCTGCCTATCGCTATGATTCAATTTTCATATCTTGTATATAGCTTCGGCATCCGAAAAAGCTAGCGTTCTATTTTCTACAGTTTTCAGCAAGATTACCAGCCTATACGGAGTAGGTTTCTATGGGAATTCTCGTAGTGTTTTCGTCAAAACGCTCTTTTTAGAGAAATAGGCGGGATCAATTAAACATAAGATGGAGAGAAGCTCTTTAATTCTACAGCCAGGTTATGCTAGCGCCCTGGCGAGTTGTTCTAGTCTTTTGAGTATGACCTAGCTCAAGAGACTTTCGTGGGGAAAGCGACATTCAAGTGATGAATTGGATCGCCGAGAAAGTAGCGCAAACCCTGGAACGAATCAGGCGCTTCACCATGATTGTGCAGGATAATTGCTCAATTCCCAGGTGAGACATCGTGCATGAAGACTAGCAACGCTGGCAAGACCAAAGAGGATGGCCGTGTTTCCTACCTCCGTACAGCGCCCAAATGAATCTACCAGCAGGATTTAAGCCGTTAAATTTCACGCTTACAAGGACACGCATTCTCGCCGTGATTCAGATAGTTCCTCCTACTATTTCACGACCTACCAAGGAGCCAATAATACTTGTCTTGAAGTTGATAAGTATGCCCACGCGATGCGCAAGGAGTGCATGAAGAAAAGCTAAGAGCGAGATTTAGAAGCGGTTTCAAGGATCAATGTATGCGATAGAAAAAGACATCAACTGCACTGCTTGGAGGCAGGCAACGATGTCTGAAAAGAATGTTAATCTTACTGTAGCAAGTTTAGAAGTGACTACCACTGAGCAAGCCAATCCTGCCATTCCAACTTGGTTCGCAGAAGCTTTACTGCTAGGACAATACTGGCAACACTGTGGATTACTAGAGCGCTTGCAGCAACAGGTGCATGTGAATCGAGGACGGATGGGCAAGTATGAAGTGTGCGACTTTGTGCTATTACTACTAGCTTATGCGGTGAGCGGTTTGACGAGTTTAGAAGCATTTTTTGAACAATTGAGTAGTGTTGCATCTGTGCTGATGTCAGTCTGGGGTCGGCAGCATTGTCCGGTTGCTTCTACCTTGAGTCGATTCCTCGCTGATGTCGATAATGATGCCGTTGAAGCTTTACGCGAACTTTTTGAGAGTGCCCTACTTGAACACTCACCCATCGACCCAGAATTGGGCGTGACAGACCGCAGTGGCAAGCGATGGATGGTCTTTGATGTCGATGGCACGACGAAGGCTGTTCGGCATCGAGTGTTACTGACTCAAAATACTCATCCTGTGCTGAAGCGTCGAAGTCGAAATACCTGCAAGCCAGGATATGCCGGACGCAAACGCGGGGAAGCCGTTCAGACTCGGACCACGATTGAGCAGGCACATACTCGTGAATGGTTGGGGAACTTTGCAGAAGCTGGGAACTGTAACTCGAAAGAAGATCTCAAGCGATCTTGCACCGTAATTCAGCGCTACTGTGCGCGATCTACTTCACCCGTGTATGGCGCGACAATTGTATTGGCTCAACTGACAATTACGTTGCCCACCCCAAATTTTCCAAATAAGAGAACACCTTTATGAAGTGTCAACTACCCTGCCAAAATTTCTCGTTCAACTTGACCGGATTGAGAATGTGAAAAGTAACCCGAAAAGTAATTGACACCCTAGAGCGACAACTAGTTAGATGCGAAGACTGTACTACTGCATTGGACTAAATCTGGACTAGGTCGGCAGTAGTACAACGTGTAGGATCGCCAAAAATGGGTGAAGAGAAAATTCTAAACATGCGGAAATAGCGAGGGAGTTCTGCGGGTTGGAGCAGCCTTCCCTCACAAAAATAGGATTGCAAGATGTGTTTTACTTACCCTTAGAACGCTTATCCGCCGATTGTCTGCGAAAACTCTCAGCTTGAATGTCGAGAATTAGTGCATGATGCACTAGACGGTCTACCGCAGCGACCGTCATCATCGAATCTGAGAAAATCTCATCCCACTGACTAAACGGTTGATTCGCCGTGATGAGCAAGCTGCCGCGCTCATAGCGATGAGCAATGAGTTCAAACAACACTGAGGTTTCAGCTTCGGTCTTTTTGACATAGCCCAAGTCATCGACAATCAGCAAGTCATAGCGATCTAGTTTTGCTAATTGAGCCGGAAGTTGAAGATTCTGCTTGGCTTGCTGTAGCATTTGAACTAAAGCAGTCGCCGTACTAAATTTGACTCGTTTTCCTAGCTCTATCAAGCTACGTCCCAATGCGCTCGCAAGGTGTGTCTTTCCGACACCCGATGGACCAAATAAAAGTAAGTTCTCCGCACGCTCTACCCAGCTAGAGTCTTCAGCTAATTGCTTAATTGTAGCAGGATTGAGCTTAGGACAATGCTTAAAATCAAAGTTGGAGAGCGATTTTGCTAAGGGCAATTGGGCTTCGGAAATCGCACGAGAAATGCGAGTCTGGCTGCGCTTCTCGGTTTCCAATTCGCACAGTGCCAGCAAGAACTGGGCGTATGACCATTGCTCCTGAGTCGCTTTCTGTTCGAGGTGCTGCCACCCGGCTAGCATGTGGCTGAGTCGCAGATGTTTGAGTTGCTGGCTCAGAATTTGATACGGGGTCGGAGTCAGAATCATGCTGTAAAAGTTGGTCGTAGAGGGCGAGGTTGTGTTGCTGCACCACGATTGTCGGTGGTGCAGGCGTATCTGCGAGTAACTGAAAATGACGTTGC
>VFQU01000549.1_pt1 | contig 31750 bp, 20 predicted proteins | sample 3512311 | NCBI WGS metagenome assembly VFQU01 (sample SAMN10412377, study PRJNA504923) | tailings metagenome | isolation source: Relicate 3 Philex TSF3 active mining site | place: Philippines: Tuba, Benguet | collected 2017-08-29
AGCAGCTGCAGCGGGTGATGGGCTACCGCTTCGTCCTGGATCGCGTCGGCTTCGATGCCGAAGTGGGCGCGCGGGGCATGCGCGTCGAGCTGGCCGTACGCAACGAAGGCTCGGCGCCGTTCTATTGCAACTGGCCGGTGGAAGTGGCCCTGCACCACCCTGGCACTCGCGCCATCGTCTGGAAGTCCACCTTCTCGAACCTGGACATCCGGCGCTGGACACCGGGCAGCGACTGGACGCCGCCGCAGTTCGAAACCATTGCCCTCTGGCCCCAGCAGGCCATCGCAGCGAACTGGTCGAACCAGCCCCTCGGCTGGGGCACCCCACCCGCCACGCACCGCGTCGCCCAGACCTTCAGGCCCGAGGTGGCCGCCGGCGAATACGTACTCAGCGTTGCCGTGCTCGACCCAGCCGGCATGCAGCCGTCACTGCGTTTCGCGACCCGCCAGTACTGGAACGGCGGCCGCCATCCCATCGGCCGTGTCGCCATCGGCCGAACAGGCGGAGGCACCCTGCCGGCGAACTTCGCCTTCGACGACCCTGCCCTCGATGCCAGCCTGCGATACGTCCATCCCTGAGCGGCGGGCGCTTCCCCCGTTCGCCAACGCGGTCAGATGGCCCCTCATCCTCCGGTGTACCGGCGCACGCGATCCTCATCGGGCCCCGCACGCAGCCGAGGGGGTCGAGGCGGCCGCCGCGGCGGCTGGCCGAGCTCAACGGCGCTCCCACTCCATCAGCAGGAAGTTCGGCGCGCGCCGGTAGCGATCCGCCTTGTCCCCTTCAACGCCCTGCGGTGCGGGCTCGGCGAAGTGGCGCAGCGAGAAGCCCAGGGAAAGCAGCGCCTGCATGTAGCGCTGCAGGGGGCGGTGGTGGTTGGCGATACGGATGCCCTGCCAGGCGATCCAGCTGACGCTCTCCTGCAGGTAGTGGTCGATGCAGAAGCGCCGACTGCCGTCGGGCTCACGGCTCCAGCCCTGCCCCACCGCCGCGGTGTTGAAGCCCTGCAGGTTGGCGATGAGCAGGCTGCCGCCCGGTGCCAGCACGCGCCGGGCCTCGGCCAGGGCCGCATCCAGCCCGGCGATATCGATCAGCGACAGATAGAACACGGCAAGGTCGCAACTCGCATCGGGTAGCGGCAGCAACTCCGCGGCGGCGATGCGGTAGTCGCCCTCCGGATCGCGTCGACGCGCGTGTTCGATCAGCGTCTGGGTGGGGTCGATGCCGATGCACGCGACGCCCTCGGCCTTCAGCATCCGGCAGAAGCGCCCTTCGCCGCAGCCGATGTCGACGGCGCGCCGGAACCCGCGCCCGCGCACCCGCTGCAGCATGGGCGCATCGAGCACGAAGCGGCGACCCCAATCGCCCTCGCTGCCGATCACATCGATCCAGGCCTGCGCAGAAGCCTCCCAGCCATGCGACATATGTTCTCTCCCGGCGAAAAGCGCAGACCCCTGCGCAGCAATCGACGCCCTGCCCTCACTGCGGCAAGACGGCAGATCCAGCGCTCCACTCGACCAGAGACCCGGCGGGCACTCGGCGAAGCCATGCGCGTCCGGGTGCCGTGGGTCAGGCCCGTTGCCGAAGGATCTCACGCGCCGCATTGTGCCCCGGCAGACCGCTGACGCCGCCGCCGGGATGCGCGCCCGAACCGCACAGGTACAGACCTCTGAGCGGCATCCGGTAGTTGCCGTGGCCCAGCACCGGCCGCGCCGAGAACAGCTGGTTCAGGCTCAGCGCGCCATGGAAGATGTCGCCGCCGATCAGGCCGAACTCCTGCTCCAGGTCGAAGGGCGAGAGCGCGCGGTAGCCCAGCACCGAGGCCTTGAAGTTGGGCGCGTAGCTGTTGACCGTGTCGATCATCAGCTTCGCCACGTCCTCGCGATGCTCGGGCCACTGCTTGCCATCGGGCAGCTCCGGGGCGACGTGCTGGCAGAACAGGCTGGCGACGTGCGCGCCCTTGGGCGCGAGGCTGTCGTCCAGCGTCGACGGAATCAGCATCTCCACGATCGGATGCTGCGACCAGCCGTGCTGGCGCGCGTCGAAGAAGGCCTGCTCCATGTAGCGCAGGCTGGGCGCCAGGATGATGCCGGCGGTGTGGTGCTCGGCGCGCGCGCGACCCGGCAGGCAGCTGAAGTCGGGCAGCTCGGACAGGGCCACGTTCATGCGGAAGGTGCCCGAGCCGCAGCGGTAGCCGCGCATGCGCTCGGCGAAGTCGGCAGGCAGCTCGGCCTGCGGCACCAGCCGGGTGAACAGCAACTTGGGATTGACATTGGCGACCACGCGCGCCGCGCGATGCACGCGACCGTCTTCGGTACGCACGCCCACCGCCCGGCCCTGCTCGACCAGCACTTCGGCCACGCCGGCGTTCACTTCGATCTGCACGCCGGCAGCCTCGGCCGCCCGCGCCATCGCCTGGGTGATCGCGCCCATGCCGCCGATCGCATGGCCCCACACCCCGGCCTTGCCGTTGACCTCGCCGAACACGTGATGCAGCAGCACATAGGCGCTGCCGGCGGCATAGGGGCTGGCGTAGTTGCCGACCACGCCGTCAAAGCCGAACAGCGCCTGGATCGGCTCGGACTCGAACCAGCGTTCGAGATAGGCGCCGGCGGAATCGGTGAACAGATCCATCAGATCACGCTGGCCTTCCATGCCGAGCGCGGCGGCGCGCCGACCGAGACCCGCCGCGCGGATCAGCTCCGGCAGCGCCGCCAGCCAGCCGCCCTGCGACGGCACGTTCGGCGGCGTCTGCACGGCCAGCTCGCGCAGCAGGCCGGCAATGCGATCGAGGTGCTCGCCGTAGGCCGGCAGACGCTGGGCATCGCGGGCGCTGAACTTGGCCACCTCGGCCTGGGTGCGGCCTTCGCCGGCCTTGAGGTAGCGCCCGTCCGGCAGCGGCAGGAAGTTGCCCAGCTCACGCTCGACGATGCGCAGGCCGTGGCCGTGGAGGTCGAGCTCGCGGATCACCTTGGGATGCAGCAGCGAGACCGTGTAGCTGGCGGTCGAGTTGCGGAAGCCCGGGTGGAACTCCTCGGTCACCGCCGCGCCGCCGACCACGCCGCGGCGCTCCAGCACGCGCACCGACAGACCCGCCTTGGCCAGATAGGTGGCGCAGACCACGCCGTTGTGGCCGGCGCCGATCACCAGCACATCGCTGCGCGTATCGCTCATTTCAGCGCTCCGTGATCTCGACGCTGACCTGGCCAATGCCCTCGACGCGGGCAGTCAGGCGATCGCCCGCTACGCAGGGGCCGACGCCAGCGGGCGTGCCGGTGAACACCAGATCACCGGGCTCCAGCCGCACGAAGGTCGAGAGATTCGCCAGCAGCTCCGGCACCGACCAGATCAGGTCGGAGATGTCGGCCGACTGCCGGGTCTCGCCGTTCTGCGTGAGCTCGATGCGCGCGGCTTTCGGATGCCCCATGCGCGCCGCCGGCACGATCGCGCTGCAGGGGGCGGAGCGGTCGAAACCCTTGGCCATGTCCCAAGGCTTGCCGCCCTTCTTGAACTGCGCCTGCAGGTCGCGGCGGGTGAAATCGATGCCGACGCCGTAGCCGAACACCAGGGCCTGCGCCTGCTCGGGCGTGAGCCGTTCGCCGCTGCCGCCGATCGCAACGACCAGCTCGGCCTCGTAATGGAAGTCCGCGGTCTGGCCCGGATAGGGAATCCGCGCGCCGTCGGACACCACCGCATCGGCCGGCTTCATGAAGAAGAACGGCGCTTCGCGGGTCGGGTCCGCGCCCATCTCGCGGGCGTGCTCGGCGTAGTTGCGGCCCACGCAATAGATGCGGCGCACCGGGAAGTACTGCGGGCTTTCAGCCACGGCGACGCAGGGCTGGGCGGGCGGCGGCAGGACGTAGACGCTGGACTGGGGCATGGGTTTCGGCTCGGGATTGGGGATTCGGGATTGGGGATTCGCAGGAGCAGGAGCAGAGCGACTCCCCTCTCCCATCGTGGGAGAGGGGCTCCAGATCGGGCTTCGAGGGGCCGAGAGCGACTCAAGCCCATCGCGATCCGATTACCGACAGCCGGCAAAGCATAGCCTCGCAGCCGCCGATCGCCCCCTGCGAAAAGGTGCAGCCGCAGGCTTGACGCGACCCCAAGCGCGAAACTTGCATGCGTCACGGCCAAGCACACCCGCGCGGAGGCTCCCATGCTGCCCCAGGACGACGAAGACGCGCTGATGAAGCGCCACCGCTATGCGCTGCAGGAGATCGAGCGCGAGATCCGCAAGATCAACCGCGAGGTGATCCACCGCGACATCCCCAAGATCGAGCGCAAGCACGTCGTGGAACTGGCCAAGGTGGTGGCCGAGCACCGCGCCCGCTATCTCACCGCCGGCATGCGGCTCTCATCGGCCACCATCGGCACGCCGGAGGAGCAGGAGCTGATCCGCATCCTGCCCGGCCTGCGCCGCGAGTTTGAAACCGCGCGCGATGTCTTCGCCGCACTCGAGCGCGCCATCGAGCAGGCCTACGTCGACGTCGACCTGCGCTGAAGCCGCTCAGGCGCGGCCCAGCCCCGCGCCCTGCCTTCTGGCACCCGCGCCCACGACCGGCAAGCGGCACCTTTGCAGGCCTGTCCAAGCCACGGGCCCGCCGCTCATGACCCTGCTGCACCCCTTCCCGCGCCGCCTGCGCCTCGCCGCCCTGGCGGCCCTCAGCCTCGCTATCGCTCTGCCCGCCCTCGCCGCTGAACGGGTGGAGGTCGGCAATCGCGTGACCGTGGGCGTGCCCGAGCTGCCGGCCGAGCTGATCGAACGCCTCGACCGCTACCAGAACACCCGGCCCGCCAGCTTCGCCGGCTGGGCCAGCGACAGCGAGCTGTTGATCGGCACGCGCTTCGGCGAGACCAACCAGGTGCACCGCGTGCGCGCGCCGCTGGGCATGCGCGAGCAGCTGACCTTCCACCGCGAGCCGGTGTCCTCGGTGCGCGCCCAGCCGGGCAGCAACGGCCGCGGCTTCGTGTTCGGCAAGGACGTCGGCGGCTCCGAGTTCTGGCAGCTCTACCACTACGATCTGGAGAGCCGCAGCACGCGCCTGCTCACCGACGGCGGCCGCAGCCGCAACGAGCAGCCGATCTGGTCACCCGACGGCCGCCTGATCGCCTGGTCCAGCACGGCCCGCAACGGCCGCGACAGCGACATCTGGGTGCGTGCGCTGGACGGTGAAGCGCGCGCCGTTCTCACCGAGGGCGGCACCTGGTACGCCAGCGACTTCTCGGCCGACGGCAAGCGCCTGCTGGTGCAGCAGTACGTGTCGATCAATGAGGCCTATCCTGGCGAGGTCGATCTTGCGACCGGTACGCTCGAACGCTTCCCGGTCGAGGGCGGCAAGGCGGCCTTCGGCGGCCTGCGCTACGCGCCCGATGGCGAGGGCATCTACTTCATCTCCGACGAGAACAGCGAGTTCCGCCGTCTGCGCTACCACCGCCCCGGCCAGCCGGTGCAGGTGCTGACCGCCGACCTCGACTGGAACGTGGTGGCCTTCGACATCGCCTCCGACGGCCGCCATCTGGCCTACGCCAGCAACGAGGACGGCATCTTCCGCCTGCACGTGCTGTCCCTGCCCGATCATCGCCCGGTGCCCCTGCCCGAGCTGCCGGTCGGCGTGATCGGCGGCATGGGCTTCTCGCCCGACGGCCAACGCATCGCGCTGACGCTGAACAGCGCGATCACGCCCAGCGATGTCTACGTGGTGGATCTCGCCGCGCGCAGCCTGACCCGCTGGACCGAAGGCGAAGTCGGCGGCCTCGACGCCTCGCGCTTCGTCGCGCCCACGCTGATCCGCTACGAGAGCTTCGACGGCCTGTCGATTCCGGCCTTCTACTACCGCCCGGCCGGCGTGCCGGCCGACCGCAAGCTGCCGGTGGTGATCAACATCCACGGCGGCCCCGAGGCCCAGGCCCTGCCGGTGTTCAGCCCGGGCATCCAGTTCATGCTGGATGAGCTGCAGGTGGCGGTGCTGGTGCCCAACGTGCGCGGCTCGGCCGGCTACGGCAAGACCTATCTCGACCTCGACAACGGATTGAAGCGCAAGGACTCGGTCAAGGACATCGGCGCCCTGCTCGACTGGATCGCCCAGCAGCCGGGTCTTGACGCAGAGAAGGTCGGCGTCTCCGGCGGCAGCTACGGCGGCTACATGGTGCTGGCCACCCTGGTCGACTACGCCGACCGCATCGCCGCGGGCATCGACGTGGTTGGCATCTCGCACTTCGCCACCTTCCTGAAGAACACCGAGAGCTACCGCCGCGACCTGCGCCGCGCCGAATACGGCGACGAGCGCGATCCCGAGATCGCCAAGTTCTTTGAAGAGATCGCGCCGCTGAACAACGCTGAGAAGATCCGCTCGCCGCTGTTCGTCGCCCAGGGCGCCAACGATCCGCGCGTGCCGCTGTCCGAGGCCGACCAGATCGTCGAGGCCGTGCAGGGCAACGGCGGCGACGTCTGGTACCTGGTGTTCAAGGACGAAGGCCACGGCTTCGCCAAGAAGACCAACAACGACTACTTCAGCGCCGCCAGCATGCTGTTCTGGCAGAAGCATCTGCTGGGCGAGTAGCTCGTGGTGCCACGCCCGCGGTCGATCCCGCGGGCGTGATTTGGTCTTTGCCAACCACACTGCGCGATCGTGGCTGCGGAGGCTGCCCCCCGCGCTCGACTGGGGCCTCTTGGCGACGCAAACGCCGCCATCGCCAGCCCGACCGCTCCCACCAGCGGCAGGAGCGTGCCCGGAGCGCTTCGACAACGGCGCGCGCGGCTTTGCTCGAATCCCGAGTCCCGGCGCACGGATCAACGCGCTGCGAACACCCGCCCCGCCGCAATCGTGGTGTCCAGCGCCAGCGAATCCGCGTCCAGCAGCAGCAGGTCGGCATCTGCCCCCACTTCGATGCGTCCCTTGCGCGGCAGGCCCCAGACCGCGGCCGCGCTGGAAGTGATTGGCTGCAGCGCGCGCTGCAGCAGCAGGCCGTGCGCGAGCACCGCTTCGCGCAGGCAGTCGAGCAGGCTGTGCATCGGCGCGAACTCGATCGACAGCAATCGCCCCTGCGCATCGAAACGCGGCAGGCTGGCCTGGCCATCCGTGCTCAGGGTGATGCGCTCGATCGGGGCTCCGTCGTCCAGCAAGGCGAGCAGGGCCCGCAGCGGCGGCACTTCGCCGGCTTCGAGCAGTTCGGCACTCGTGCTCGCGGTGATGTCGATGCTGCCGCCGGCATGCAGCCAGCGTCGCCCCTGCTCGAACAGGCGCGCATTGCGGCTCATGTGGGTCGGGTGCCACTGGCCGCGCGGCAGCGGCGTGCGCGCGCCGAGCTCCTCCAGCAGGTCGATGCCGTCGGCGCCGTCGCCGACGTGGATCAGCACGGTGCCGCGCTTGCCCGCCAGCATGCCGCCGACGCGCGCGTCGGCGCCGATCCTCGCCAGCTCATCAAAGCTGGGCTGCGAACCGCGGTGATCGGCAATCGCGATCTCGCCGACGCCCAGCATCTCCGGGATCAGCACCAGATCCGTGCGCACGCTGCCGGTCAGCGTGGCGACCGGCACCCGATAGCTGCCCGAGAGCACAAACGCCGAAAGACCTTCGGCGTGCAGCGCGCGCGCGCAGGCCAGCAGGTCGGCGTGGCTGCGGGTGACTTCATCCGTGCCCAGCGCGCCGATGAGCGTGGTCACGCCGGCGCGCAGCGCATCGTCGGCGCGCAGTGGATGCGCGCGTGTCGCGAATCCGCCCTCGCCGCCGCCGCCGCCGATGTGCACCAGGCTGTCGACGAAGCCCGGCACCAGCAGGCGACCGCGCGCCTCGATGCGACGCACAGGAAACGCGCTGCCCGGCTGCAGATCGCGGCCGATGGCGAGCACGCGGCCGGATACGATCAACACATCCTGTCGGCCCAGCGCCGCAGGGGCGAACACCTCGGCATTGGTGATCAGCAGCGGTGTGTCGCGTTCTTCGAGCAGCATCATTGATATCCCGTGAGTACGCCCAGCGCGACGAAGCCCGCCGCCATCGCCAGCAGAAGAAGCTCGAAGCGCCAGACGATGCGCAGCCACTCCGCCCAGGAGAGGCCGGCCACGCCGGTGGCGCCGATCAGCAGGGCCGAGGTCGGCACCACCAGGTTGGTCAGGCCGTCGCCGAGCTGGAAAGCCAGCACCGAGACCTGGCGCGTGACGCCCACCAGATCGCCCAGGCCGGCCATCAGCGGCATGGTGATGGCCGCCTGTGCGGAGCCCGAGGTCACGAAGAAGTTGAAGCCCGACTGCAGGCCGAGCATGCCCAGCGCCGCCAGCATCGGCGGCGCGCCGTCGAACACCCAGGCCATCGCGTAGAGGAAGGTGTTGAGCACCGAAGGCATATGCGGATCGGAGCCGCCCAGCAGCCACAGCAGGCCCTTGGCCGCGGCAATCACCAGCGCCACCGGCACCATCGAACGCACGCCGTCGGTGAACACCTCGGCGACGCGGTTGGCGCCAAGGCGACGGTCGATGAAGCAGATCAGGCCGCTGACGAGACCGAGCGTGAAGAACTGCGCGGCGATCTCCGGCAGGTAGTACTGGCGCTGGCTAACGCCCCAGACAATCCACACCACCGTGGCCAGCACCGCCAGCAGGATGGCGCGGTCGGCCCATCGCAGGGGCTCGGCGCGGATCAGTTCGGCCACCGCACCCGAGTCGATCCGCTGCGCGCTGCGGTGGCGCAGCGCATAGCGCAGGGTGAAGCCGATGCCGACCGCGGTGAAGCAGGCCCACATGGCCATGCGGAAATCGGCGCCCGATAAGGGATCCAGCCCGGCGATGCCCTGCGCCACCAGCACGCTGAACGGGTTGGTCCAGGAGGTGGCGAAGCCGATCTGGCTGGCCATGTAGGTGCACATCACCGCCGAGGCGCGCGGCAGCCCGAGGCGATCGCTCAGCGGCAGCAGCAGGGCGATGAAGGCGATGGTTTCTTCGCCCATGCCAAAGATCGCGCCGCCGAGCGAGAAGGCGATGAACAGCACGCTGAGCAGCAGCCAGTCGCGGCGGCCGGTGATGGCGACCAGCCTCAGCAGGCCGCGGTCGATGGCACCCGAGGCCTGCACGACCGCGAAGCTGCCGCCGATGATGAAGACCAGGGCGATGACGCCGATGGCAGCGCCGGTGCGGCTGCCGGTGGCGAAGCCCTCGAACAGGAAATTGAGGAAGCCCGGCCCCTGCCCTTCCGAGAACAGGCTCAGACCATGCTCGGGCTCGACAAGACTGAAACTCGCCAAGGACAGCGGCTGGCCGGGTGCGAACTGCCCCGCCGGCACCAGCAGGCTCACCGCGCTGAAGCCAAGCGCCACGAGGAACAGCAGCAACAGGGTGTTGAGGCCCTTGGGTTCGGGGCACGCGTTCAATCGGATCTCCGGGCAAGCGAGGAAACAGAAAGCGGTGGACAGGAACACAGGCAGCAAGGACACCGCAAGGCCAAAACGGCGCGCATGACGCGCACAGGTTCGCCACCGGTCCACCCACACCACGTTGCGGGCACATGGGGTGGGCCCTGGCCCACCGCGAGCCATGCCGCCGCCACAACCGACGCTCCTGCCGCGCATCAATGCGTTGAACAGGCAGCGACCAAGTGCGCAACGCAGACAACAAGACACACGGCACGTCATTCCTGACGGTGGGCCAGTGCCCACCCCATGAGTGACGCAGGACTCTGCAAGACCTCGGCTCCGCTGCGCAGGGGAGGCGGAAGCCGAAGGGCACCCTCGCCCGTCGGCTCCAAAGCACACGCATAGGGTGGGCCCTGGCCCACCATGAGCGGAACACTCGCCCCGGTGAACGCCCGTCGGACCGGGCCGAACACTCGCCCCGATGGATCCACATCGGCCAGCCCACCCTACCGTCCGAAACCGAGTATCGACCTTCGCCAAAGCAGTCGCGGGAGCCGGGCGTGGGGGGCGCCGGCTCCCGACGAACGACGGTCTGCGTTGCCGAAGCGCAGACCCTCGGGCCGAAGACGCGGGCAGGGCATCTTCGGCACCTGCCTACTTGGACTCAGAATCGGTAGACGTAGTCCAGCGTCCAGAACCGGCCGAGGGTGTTGTGGTTGTAGAGGTCCACGTTGGTGGCCGAACCCAGCGCGATCGGCGGGTCGCGGTCGGCCAGGTTGCGGATGTTCAGGCTCATCGACTGGTGCTCGCCGAAGTCGCGACCCACGGTGAGGTTGAGCGTGGTCCACGAACCGACGCGACGCTCCGCCGGCACCTCGGCGCGCTGGTCGTCGTCGAAGTACCCGTCGACGTAGTTGGCGAAGAAGCGGGCGAAGCTGTCGCCGCGCACCCAGCGCAGGCCGGCGTTGGCGGTCCACTCCGGATAGCGGAACTCGCCAACGCGCTCGATCAGGCGCTGGCCGCCGCTGCAGGGGCCGGCGCCGCGTCGACTGTCGCTGCCGCCGCAGGATTCGCTGCGCTCGAAGCTGTTCACCCAGGTCGCATCCACCAGCAGGGTGAGGCGGCCCCAGGCCTGCTCCTCGAAACGGTGTTCGAGGCGCAGGTCGATGCCGTCGGTGCGCTGGCGGCCGATATTGATCAGCTGCAGATTGACCTGGTCGACGTTGCCGCCGATGCGGCCGTTGCGGATGCCGACGCCAAGCTGACCCGAGGGCAGATTGGCAGTGCGGAAGACGAGGCTGGGGTCGCTGAGCGCGCGCCGGAACAGCTCGAGATCGTCGATGTCGACGAGGTCGCGCTGGTCGAAGTTCCAGTAGTCGAGGCTGAGCGTGGTGGCATCGCCGAGGCTGAATACGCTGCCCAGATACCAGGCTTCCGAGGTCTCGGCCTTGAGATCCGGATTGCCGTAGACCTCGGACAGGTAGCCGTCGTCGCCGCTGAAGCCGCCGCAGAAGCTGTCGAAGAACTCACTGCCCGGCGAACACGGCACCGCACCCGAGCTGAGCGTGGTGCCGGCCCCGACCTGCGCCAGCGAGGGCGCGCGGAAGGACGTGTTCCAGCCGGCGCGCAGCACCACGTCGTCGTGGGGCTGCCAGCGCAGGCCCAGGGCCGGGTTGAAGTCGCCGCCGAAGTCGCTGTAGTGGTCGTAGCGCGCCGCCAGGCGCAGATCGAAGTTCGCGTGGAAGGGCAGGAAAGCCTCGGCATACAGCGCCTGCTGGCGGCGGTCGGCCTTGACTGCGGTCGAGCCGAAGCCGTAGACCGGCACTTCGCCGGTGACAGGGTCCAGCGTCGCCAGCGGCGAAGGCGCATCGACGATGTCCTCGCGCCGCGCCTCGACACCCAGCGCCCAGCCGATGTCGCCGCCGGCCAGCTGGCCCCACAGGCGCGACAGACGCGCATCGAAGCTGAGCAGCTCGGACTCGCCCTCGCGCGGCACCCGCTCGCGCAGCAGGTTCAGCACCTGGGCGCTGTTGTTCAGCTGCCCACCAAAGGGGTTGTAGTACAGCCCGCCGCTGCCCGGCGCGCAGGTGGTGTCGCCGTTCGCGCAGAGCTCGCCCAGCAGGCCGGCGCGGAAGCGCTCGACGTTGTAGATGCCGGCCACCGCCTCCTGGGTCGAGCGGCTGCGCGAATAGCTGGCCGTGGTCTCCCAGTCCCAGTCGCCGGCGCTGCCGCGCAGGCCGTTCAGCCAGCGCAGGTTGCGGGTCTCGACCTCGATCTCGCGGGCATCCGGGAAGCGCCCCCAGCCGAACACGGTGAAGTCCGGGTCAGCGCCGGCTGCAAGCAGGCGCGCGCGCAGTTCGGCCGGCATGCCCGGGTGGTTGAAGTCGATCTCTTCCTCGCTCCAGGGCGCCGGCGCGCTCGCTGCGCGCGAGCGGTTCTGCTGCAGGGCCAGCTCGGTGAAATACTCGGTGGCGTCCGACAGCTGCAGCTGCCAGGTGGCGTACAGGCCGTAGCGCTCGGTTTCTGGATCGGTCGGCGTGAACGCGTTGCGGTTGAGGGTGCAGTAGGCGCCGAAGCGGCTGTTGGGAAAGCCAGGGCGACCGTCGAAGCGCTGGTCGTCGGGACAGCCGGCTTCGACCAGATCGAGGTCCATCTCGGCGAGGTCGTTGATGCTCGGGTAGATACCCTGCTGCGAAGGCCGCGGCTCCACCGCGCTGATTGCGCGATCGCGGTCGTAGAGCGCGTTGCGCTGGAAGGCGTCGAACACCAGCATGCCGCGCGAGCGCTCGCCGACGTAGCCCGACACCAGGTTGAAGTTGGCCCGACTCTCGTCGGTGTCGGCCTCGGAATCGCCGTAGCTCGCCGACAGGCGCAGGCCGTCGAAATCGTCGCGCAGGATGAAGTTCACCACGCCAGCCACGGCGTCGGCACCGTAGATCGCCGAGGCGCCGGTGGTCAGCACTTCGACGCGTTCGATCGCCGCCAGCGGGATGGCGTTGATGTCGACGAAGTTCTCCGAACCCGAAGCGAAGGACGAGGCCGCGATGCGGCGGCCGTTGACCAGGGTGAGGGTGGACGCGGTGCCCAGACCGCGCAGCGAGACCGCGGCCGAGCCGGCCGGCGCATCGGCCTGCAGGGCGCCGGAATTGGCGGTGCTGAAGCTGCCGGTACCGCCGCGCGCGGCAGCGATCTGGGTGACGAGATCACCGACCGTGATCGCGCCGAACTGGCGGATGTCCTCGGCGTCGATGACGGTGATCGGCTGCGCTTCCTGCAGGTCGATGCCGCGGATGTTGGTGCCGGTGACCAGAATCTGGTCGAGCGTCTCGGTTTCGTCTTCGGCCGTTGGCGGCGCCGGCTGCTGGGCAACGGCAGTCGACACGAAGGACAGGCTGCACAGGGCCGCGACGATGGCGGCCGACAGGGCTCGGGTCTTGCGCATGCTGGATTTCCCCACGGATGCCCGATGGCGCCACAGGCGCGACGAGGGCAAGGATTCGGTCGCCCGGCGCATGCCCAAGGCGGGCCTTCGAGGGCCCGGGACATCACCGGTCAGGAGCTACCGCAGGGAAACGCCTACTCGTCCCACCACTCGCTCAAGTAGTAGGTGCGCGCGATGTGCCGGATGTGGTTCCGCGGCTTGAACATGGGCGCAGGCAGGAAGGACGACGCGGTGAAGCATTACGCCGCTGTTCGCGCGGCGTCAAGTCGACCGCCAGCGCCCGCGGCGACCGGCACCGCGGCGCCGCTTGCGTGATCGCCCGGCTGCTGACTACCGTGGAATGCATGAACCTTCGCTCGCGCATCGCCCTCGCCCTCCTGCCGTTCTGCGTAATGGCGAGCGGGTCAAGCCGCGCCGCGGATGGCGCTGTCGGTTCCACGACTGAACACTCCGAACGGACACTCATCCTCGCCGGTGGTGCCCTGCCGGTGTGCTCGGAGCTCGCTCCGCGCGCCTGTATCTCGGCGCCTGAACCAAGACACGACTCGCGGACGGCTCCGCTGTACCGGACCGATCCGGAAGCCTTTTCCGAACAGCACTTCGTGACTTCGCTTGCCGCGGTCCGCGATCAACTTTCGCAGCCGCTCGCGCAGATGCTGAACCACGCCGCCGAACAGGCCGGAGGCCTACCGGTCAAGGCCGACGCACTTGAGGAGATACTGTTCACCTACTGCGCCTATGCAGGAACCGGCAAGGCCTGCCCGCACGCACAGCGCAGCCCCTGGCTGCGACTCACCGATGCCGAGCGCGCCGGCCTGCTGTCGACGCTTGAGCTGCCGCAGATCGACGCCGCCGGCGAGCGCAGGCGCGAACGCGCGTATCCGGCGCAGTCGCGCGAAGCGCACGGCAGCGCCGTGCTCGCCAGCGTGGTCGAGGCGGCTTCCGCGCGCAGCGCGGGCGATGCACCGCGCATCCTGATCGTCACCGCCTCGGCGCTGGACCCGATGGAAGTCGTCGACTTCTATCGCTCCGCCTTCACCGAACTCGGCGCCCGCGCCGAGTGGCTGCCGCTGGATGCCGCTGTCGCGCGCGCGATCGAGACGGGCGACTGCGATCTGATCGGGCATCGCCGCCTGGCACTCGGCCTGCATCGGCGCGAACTCGTCTATCCGGATCTGCACGCCGAGCAGCAGCAGGCCTGCGCGCAGCCGGACTCTCTCAGCGCGCGGATCGCGTCCGCCCAGGCGGTGTTCTTCGCCGGTGGCGATCAGTGGCGGCTGCGCCAGGCCTTCTTCCGCGCCGACGGCAGCGCCCTGCCCTGGCTCGATGCCCTGCGCGCGGCCCATGCGCGCGGCGATCTGGTGGTCGGCGGCACCAGCGCGGGCGCAGCCGTGCAGTCGGCGGCCGCCATGCTGACCAACGGCAGCCCGGCCTCGGCCCTGCGCGAGCCGGGTCGCGCTGGCGCTCCGCCCGAACCCGGCTGCGCGCGGGCGGGGCTGTGCAGCGACGCGGACGAGCAGCGGCTGAGCTTCTGGGCCGAGGGCGGCCTCGGGCTCGCCGCGGACGCGATCGTCGACACCCATTTCTCCGAACGCGCACGCGAACCGCGACTCCTGCGCCTGCTCGCGCAGACCGGCGCGCGCATCGGCTACGGTGCGGACGAGGCCAGCGCGCTGCGCATCGACAGCGAGGGCGAATCGCGCAAAGTGACGGCCATCGGCCGCGAAGGCGGCTGGGTGTTCCTTCGCGATGCCGACGCAGACGAAGGCGCGCTGGAGGCGCAGGTGTTCCACCTCGGTCCGGGCACGCGCCTGCGGATCGAAGCCGACGCCGCGGTACTTGCGCAGCCCGCCAGCACGCCCTGCCTGCGTTCTGACGCCGACGCGGCCGGACCCACAGGGACAGCCGGTCCAGATCATCCGCATGCGGCCGGCACCAAGCACGCTGCCGTCGCCCGCGAGGCCAGCTCGCGGAACGCCGCCAAGGCGCAGAGCGCCCTCGATCCGGGGGCCAGCCGCGCCGCCGCCCGCGCGCTGGCGAGCTGCGGAATCGACGCGATCGAACTGCCCGGCCCCGCGGGTCGACTGCGGATCGAACGCACGCCGGAGACGCGCCTCAGCGAGAGCCCTGCAGGGCTCGGCATCGGTCCACTGCGCATGCGCTGGCGGCCTGACTGAGCAGCGCGTACGTGGCTCGCGACTTCGCTCGGCGCTGCTCCTCCAGAGGATCCTGTCCCGCCGGCTTCGTTCGGTGCTCGACCTCTTCCGGACACGCTGGCGGATGCGCTGCGCTCGTCCGCTTTGCGCCTGCCCGCAATTCGCCAGAACCCGTCGCCGCGAACACCGCCGCGGGGCGTCCACTGTGCCTGCCGCGCAGCGACTGCCGCGGCACGCCCCGCAATGGAGTCCGCCATGTTCGAGCGCGAAACCCGGAAACCCCGCCTGCGCCTGCTGCAGCCGCGCGGCAGTTCAGCGCCGCAGGCGCCGCGACATCCTGCAGCCAGGCCGCGAACAGACGTCCCTGCACTTACGCCACGCGCGCGGGCACATCAGGCGCTGTGGCCATGGACCTGATCCTGCCGCCACACCTGCGCGAGGCGGGGCACCCGGTGCCGCGCGATGACCCGCCCCACGACAGTCGCCCGCGCGAAGCCGCACCCGCCGATCAGCCACCTGCGGTCGAAGCCCGGTCGCGCCGCACCCCCTGCCTGCGCCGCGCGGTCTGCGGGCTGATCGACTGGCGACGCGCAGAGGCGATGCATGCAGGAGCACACCACATCGCCCGACCATCGAGCGCCACACCCACCGCTGGCGCCAGCGCCGGCTAGACAGCCCCAAGTGCAGGGCCAAGGCTGCAGAGGGTGAGCCCTGAGCCACCAGGAACTCGATGCCTGCCCCGACTTGGCACGCGTCCCGGCGTGGTGACAGGCCACGATGACCTAAGGCGCATCGCGCCCAACACCCGAGACCCTCTGCCGGGCCTCACGCAGCAGGGGCGCCTCGGATACCAGGGCCGACTCAAGCACCCGCAGGGCCCGATCATGATCGATTCCGACCTCCGGCCCCTGCGCCAGCGCTCGCGCCCGCCTGACCACCAGCTCGGCCCAGCGCGGGTGATCCGGCGGCAAGGCCTCGCGCGCCAGCGCGATCGCGGCATCGAACCTGGCACGCGCCACCTCCGGATCGCCGAAGGCCAGCGCCAGCTCGGCTTCGGAGTCGAGAAAGCGCAGCCGCAGCAGCGGATCGCGCGGCGCCAGCGCAGCGAACTGGGCCTTTGCCGACGCGAACTGCTGCTCGGCCGCCGCGCGGTTGCCGCTGCGCGCTTCGAGCCGGGCCAGCAGCAGGCGATTGCCCAACAGCTCGACGTGCGGCTCGGCCAGCGCGCGCCCGCGCAGGTCCAGCGCGCGCTCGAGCTCGACCCGCGCAGCCGTGAGATCGCCACGCAGCATCAGCACGCGCCCCAGGTTGTTGTGGGCGCGCGCGGTCGCCAGGTGCTCAGGTCCGAGCGCCGCGCGGCGGATGCGCAGCGAATCGCGCAGCAGCGGCTCGGCGCCTTCGAGATCACCGCGATCCTCCAGCAGGCTGGCGAGGTTGTTGATGACCACGGCCGTATCGGGCGCATCCGCACCACGGCGCAGCAGATTGATGCGCAGAGCCTCGCGGTAGGCGGCCTCGGCCTCGGCGTAGCGGCCGAGGTCGTGGAGGCCGCTGGCGAGTTCGTTGCTCACGCTGGCCACCCGAACGCTGTCGGCACCGTGCGCACGCACGCGCAGTTCGCGCTGGCTGGCGAAGCTCTCGACCGCCCGCGCCAGCTCGCCGCGATCGCGATAGACGTTGGCCAGCGCTTCGAGCGAGGTCAGCACCCGTGGATGCCCCTCCGGCACCAGGGTCCGCTTCGCGGCGAGCGAGCGCTCCAGCCAGGCTTCGGCTTCATCGAGCCGTCCGAGGCGACGTGCCGCCAGGCCCAGGTTGTGCAGGGTCGCAGCGGTCTCGATGCTGTGCTCGCCGAACGCGGCGAGGCGAATGTCCAGCGCCTGCTGCAGCAGTGGCAGCGCCTCGGCGCTGCGGCGTTCGGCATCCAGCAACAGGCCCTGCATGTTCAGCGCGTTGGCAAGGGCCGGGTGATCGGGCCGCAGGCGCGACCGGGCCAGCGCGCTGGCTGCCTCGGCCACGCGGATCGCCTCGGCCCGCTGGCCCAGCGAGTTCAGCGCATGGGCCAGCGCGTCCATCAGCAGCAGGCGCTCGCCGACCTCGAGATCGGCGGGCGCCAGGGCTTCGGCCATGCGCAGCAGGGCCAGCGACTCCGCCGGCAGGCCGATGCGCTCATAGACACTGCCCAGGGTGACCGCCAGCCGCAGCTTCAGCCGCGGCTGGCGGTCGAGGCTCTGTTCGAGCTCGGCGCGAGCGGCATCGATGAGGTCACGCGCGGTGGTGTCGGCGCGCTCGCCGGCCTCGGGGTCGGCATGCTCGAACACCGTGAGCAGGAAGTCGACGGTCTCACGGTTGCTATCGGCTTCCAGCCGCGCCGCGCGCTCGGCCGCCTGCGCGCGCTGCAGCTGCTGCTGCAGGCTCACGGTGAAGCCCAGCGCCATGGCCAGCAGCACGCTGCCCACGGCAAAGGCCGGCCAGCGCCGCTGCAGCAGGCGCCGCAGCCGGTAGCCACGCCGATGCGCCAGCGGCGAGACCGGCCGGCGCTCGAAGTGACGATCGATATCCTCGGCCAGAGCTTCGGCGCTGGCGTAGCGCTGCTGCGGCTCTGGCGCGCAGGCGCGCATCACGATCGCATCGAGATCGCCACGCAGGCGCCCCGCCCAGGGCAGACCGCTGCGCCGCGCGCGCCCGCTGGGCGGCTGAGTCGGCGGCGTTTCGGTCGACGGATCGCCACGCGGATCCTCGTCGCTGGGCGCGACCAGCCCGGACAGGATCAGGCCGAGGCTGTAGATGTCGCTGGCCGCCGACAGCGTCTCGCCGCGCTTCTGCTCGGGGCTGGCGTAGCGCGGCGTCATGTAGCCCTGGCCCTCGGCATCGGTGCTGCCGGCGAGGCGGGCGATGCCGAAGTCGAGCAGCACCGGCGAGCCGTTGCTGCGCACCAGGATGTTGGAAGGCTTGAGGTCGCAGTGCAGCACCAGATGCCGGTGTGCGTGTGCGACCGCGCGGCAGACCTGCTGGAACAGGCGCAGCCGCGCCGGCAGGTCGAGCGATTGCTCGCGGCACCAGCGGTCGATGCGCTCGCCCTCGATGTACTCCATCACCAGGTGCGGCTGGCCGTTGGGGCTGGTGCCGCCATCGAGCAGGCGGGCGATGTTGGGATGCGCCAGGTCGGCGAGGATCTGCCGCTCGCGCACCAGCATCAGGTTCTCGCCGGGCTGGCCCAGCGCGCGCAGGCGCTTGATCGCCACCTGCAGCTGGTATTGGCCGTCGGCGCGCTCGGCCCGGTAGACCCGGCCCATGCCGCCCTCGGCCAGGGTGCCGAGAATGCGCCACGGCCCGAGGCGCGTCCCCGGCGCCAGCTCCGGATCCAGATCGGCCAGCAGCGCGGCCACCGGCTGCGGCAGGCCGATACCGCGGGTCTGCGCATCGCAGAGCGACAGCACCTCGGCGGCCACCACCTCGCTGGCGCCCTCGGCCTCGAGTGCCGCGCGCCACTGCTCGGGCGGCAGCTCGCAGACCGCGTCGAACAGGCGCCGCACCTCGGCCCAGTCGACTGCGCTCATCGGGGGGCCTCAACGAACTGCACGAGCACCGCGGCCACCGCCTCCGGCAGCTCCATCATCGGCATGTGCGCACAGCCCTCCAGCGCGACCCGCTCGGCGCCCGCAATCTGCTGCGCGTACCGCTCGCCCGCACTCGGGTCCACCACCGGATCGGCGGAGCAGCCCAGCACCAGGGTCGGCAGCGCGATGGCGCCGGCGGACTCACCGGGCAGGAAGGCCTCAGGCCCGCGCGCGATCGCCTCGAGCACGCTGCGCTCGAAGGCATCGTCGCGGAGGCGGCGCTCGACCAACGCGGACTTCAGCGGCCAGGGCAGCAGCGGGGGATCGCGGAAGACCAGCCCGAGATAGGCGTCGAGCTGATCGACCGTGGCCACGCCGAAGGGATGCTCGCCGCGCAGCACCGCCTGTCCAAAGGCGTTGTCGCGGAAGCGCACGCCGGCCGCGCTCATCAGCGTGACCGAACGCAGGCTCCGCGGGTGCCTAGACGCGACCAGCGCCGCGATACCGCCGCCCATCGAGTGGCCGACCAGCTGCACCTGCGTCAGTCCCAGCGTCTCGATCAGCGCGGCTACGCGCGCGGCCTGCGCGGCGTAGCCGTAGTCAGCCTGCGTGCGACGCTCCGACTCGCCCCAGCCCGGCAGGTCGGGGATCAGCACCGGCACGTCCTCTGGCAATGCGCGCAGCAGCGGCAGCCAGTTCTCCTTGCTGCCGGTGAAGCCATGCAGGAGCAGCCAGACCGGCTTGGCGGGATCGACGGCGCCGCGCCGCAGCAGCACCCAGCGCTCGCCTTCCACTTCGAGTTCGATGCGGGCTGCGCCGCTGCGCCACGCATCCAGCCGCAGCGCCTGCTGCAGCAGCCACTGTGGGGCAAGCAGACCCAGCGCGAGATAGACCAGAAGCGGCAGCAGCAGCGGCGCCAGCCACGGCGCCAGGCGCAGACGTCGACGGCTGCGGCGGCGATGCGCGTTCATCGACCTACTTCAGCGCGGCCTCGACCGACGCGGCCGTGATGGGGTGGTAGCCCGGCCGTGCCTCGGCGAACACCGCGCGGGCGAACTCCTTGCCCTCGGGCGTCGCAGCCAGCGCGACGTACAGCGGCATGATCAGCTTGCGTCGACCGATGCGCTTCAGGAATTCGGCCATCGCCGGGCGCGCCTCGAAGTAGCCGCTGCGCTCGGCCAGCGGATACCAGCGCATCGCGAACTCGCCGTTGGCGGTGCCGGTGAAGCGGAAGGCTTCGTCCAGCGCGATCAGCTGGTCGCTGTCCAGCACGTCCGGCAGACCCTCGAGGAAATGCAGCCATTCCTGCGTGCTCCACTGCGAGGTATCCAGCTCCTTGGCGGCGGCCTTGCCGTCCAGGAAACGCGTACGCGCCGCATCGACTGCCTTGAAGCGCTCGGAGCTGGCCGGCACCGCGAACTCGGGCACGCCGGGCTCGAACAGCCAGGCGCGCAGTTCGGCTTCGCTGACGGCTTCGGGCTGCGCAGCCATCAGGGTTTCACGGAGGTGGGCGATGAAGGCGCCGCTGTCGATGCTCTGGAAGGCGAAACGGTCGAAGTAGCCGCGCAGGAGGGCATCGAAGGCCTCGCGGCCGTAGCGCTGCTCGAGGAAACTCAGGAACCAGGCGCCCTTGATGTAGGCCACCGGCGACAGCGCGTCGTCCGGATCGCGGCCTTCCAGCGGCGGCAGCACCAGCACCTGGTCCTTCCCATCGAGATCGGCCAGCGCGCGGCGCAGGCTGGTCTGCTCGATCACGGTTTCCATCTGCGCGCGCTCGGCGCCATACAGCGCCTCGATGATCCGCGTCTCGACGTAGCTGGTGAAACCCTCGTTGAGCCAGATGTCCTTCCAGCTCGCATTGGTCACGAGGTTGCCTGACCAGGAATGCGCCAACTCGTGCGCGATAAGGCTGACCAGCGACTTGTCACCCACCATCACGGTCGGCGTGATGAAGGACAGGCGCGGGTTCTCCATGCCGCCGAAAGGGAAGCTCGTCGGCAGGATCAAGAGGTCGTAGCGCTCCCAGCGGTAGGGGCCGTACAGCGATTCGGTGGCCTCGATCATGCGCTCGGTGTCGGCGAACTCCTCGACCGCGGCGTCCAAGGTCCGCGGCTCGGCCCAGACGCCGGCGCGCGCCGAGATCGGCTTGAAGGCCAGATCGCCGACCGCGATCGCCATCAGGTACGAGGGGATCGGCTGCGACATGCGGAACACGTAGCGGCCATTGCGCACCGGGCTGACCGGGTTGTCGGCGCTCATCAGCGCGACGAGGTTGGGCGGGGTGTGCACCACGGCGCTGTAGGTGTAGCGCACGCTGGGCGTGTCCTGCAGCGGCACCCAGCTGCGCGCGTGGATGGCCTGCGACTGGCTGAACAGGAAGGGCTGCTTGCCCCCCGCGGTCATCGAGGGCTCCAGCCACTGCAGGCCGGAGGCCGACTGCGCGGTACGGTAGCGCACGCGCACCACCTCGTAGGGGCGGCGCATCTTGATCCGCAGGGCCGAACCAAACACCGGATCGGGGGCATCGAGCTTGAAGTCGAGTCGGCGCCACAGACCATCGGCGCGGCGGCCGAGCACCTTGTCGATGCTGAGGTCGCGGGTGTCGAGCACCAGCGTGCGAGCCTTCCCGTCCCGCCAATCGAGCGCGTAGTCCGCCGAGCCGCGCAGGGTCCGGGTGTCGAAGTCGACGTGCAGGTTCAGCGCGAGATCCCGAATCCGCACCTTCTCGGGCTCAGCGTAGCTGTGCTCGTCGCGGCCGCGGTCGGCCAGCGCCGGATCGATCTCGACGGCAGGCTCGACGGGGGCCGCCTGCACGGTGGCGACGGCGCCGAAGGCGAGCAGCCCGATGAGGCTGAGAAGAACGGAACGCGAGGCGGAGCGCAGGGCCATGGGCGGGGCTCACGAGGCTGTGTGAAGACCGCGCGAGTCTAACAGCCCACTGCGCCGGCTACGGCTGGCTGCGATCGGCCACGCTGTTTGCAGGAGCGGAGGGAGACGTCTCCGGCAGGCTGCGCAGGAAGGGCACGGTGATGCGCCGCTGGGCCGCCAGACTTTCTCGGTCCAGCCGATCGAGCAGGCGGGTCAGCGCCTGCAGATCGCGCGAGTGGCGACGGAACAGGTAGTCGAGGACAGGTTCATCGAGTTCAAGTCCACGCGCCTGCGCACGCCGCTTGAGCACGCGTCGGCGGCCCTCGTCGTCGAGCGTGCCCAGTGAGAACCGGCTGCACTGCTGCAGGCGCGAGCGCAGGTCGGGCAGCGCCAGCGGAAGGCCCAGCGGCGAGGCGTCCGCGGCGTAGACCAGCTGGCCGCCGCGGTCGTGGACACGGTTGTGCAGGGCGAAGAGCGCGATCTCTCGCTCGCGCTCACCAACCACGGCCTGCAGATCATCGAGTGCGATCAGACCCGAGCCTTCGATCGCCTGCAGCGCGTCCGAGGCGCGCGCGCCGAGCGTGGCCAAGGGGACGTAGTGGACCTCGCGCCCGACGCGTCGCGCCTCGGCGACGCAGGCCAACAGCAGGTGGCTGCGGCCGCTGCCCGGCGGACCGTCCAGGAAGACATGGACGGAAGCTTCACCGCGGGCGCAGGCGCGCAGCTGGGCAACCGCCTCGGGGCTGCCTTCGAAGTCCCCGAAGCCCGCGATCTGCGGCGCGCGCAGGTTCAGCGGCAGCTGCGGCACGCTCACGCCGGCTGTTCTCCGCCACCGCGCGGGCCGCGGCGACGCCGACGGCGCTTGCCGCTGCCCTGGCGCGTCTGTGCGGTCTCGCTGCCAAGATCGGACTCGCCATCAGACGCCCCGGACGCTGGCACGGGCGTGGCGCTGCCGGTCGGAGCCTGCGCCGTTCCGCTGCGCTCCCGCTGGACGCGCGCGTGGTCCGCTGCCGGGCGCTGGTCGGCGCCGACAGACTCGGGCGCGGATGTTGGCCTGCGCGGGCTGCGCCCTGGCCTTCCGTCACCTTCTGCGCCGTACAGCGAACTCTCGGTGTAGCGCGCATGCAGCCAGCGCAGCACCACCATCACCACCGCCGCCACCGGCAGGGCCAGCAGCACGCCGAGGAAGCCGAACAGCTGGCCGCCGGCCATGATCGCGAAGATCACCGCGACCGGATGCATGCCAATCTTGTCGCCGACCAGCCAAGGCGTGAGCAGGAAGCTCTCGATCGTCTGGCCGGCACCGAACACCGCACAGACCAGCACGATGTGGAACAGATCGCCGTGCTGCACGAGCGTCGCGATCAGGGCCGCGCCGAGGCCGATGACCATGCCCAGATACGGCACGAAGCTGACCAGGCCGGCCAGCATGCCGATCAGCAGGGCGAGGTCGACGCCCACGAGCCACAGGCCGATCGAGTAGATCGCGCCCAGCGAGAGCATCACGCTGAGCTGGCCGCGCAGGAAGCTGCCCAGCACGGCGTCGGCTTCGCCGGCGAGCTGGACCACGGTCGGCTCCACGCTGCGCGGCAGCAGTTCGCGCACGCGTCCGAGCAGGAGATCCCAATCGCGCAGCAGGTAGAAGCTCACCACCGGAATCAGTGCGAGGTTGGCGAGAAAGCCCAGCACGGCGAGGCTGGAGCGCGAGAGGTGGGTGAACACCTGGCCCGCGGCCTGTCCGGCTTCCTGCCAGTAGTCCTTGGCCAGCGCGACCAGATTCTCGGTCTTGAGGTGATCGAGGCTGAAGCCGGTCTGCACTTCGATCCACGGCAGGGCCGTGTTCTGCACCCATTCGGCGAAGACCGGCAGCTTCTCGCCGAAGGCGGCCATCTGCGTGCGCAGGAGTGGGATGAGCAGCAGCACCGCGCCGACCACGGCGAGGGTCATCAGCAGGAACACGATGCTCACCGCGCTGCCGCGCGACAGCCGGCGCGCCTGCAGGCGATCGACCAGCGGATCGCCGAGATAGGCGAACAGGGCGGCGGCGGCGAAGGGCGTCAGCACCGGCGCCAGCAGGTAGAGCAGGCCACCGAGCAGGACGGTCAGCGCCAGCAGCTGCCACTTGTGGGTATCAGTCATGCGGAGCTCCAAGCGAGGCGCGGGCGCGACGACCGTAGCGCCAGACGTAATCGATGCCGCTGAGCAGGGTGGCCATGCCGGTGACGGCGGCGAGCTGCGGCAGGACGAGGCTGAAATCCGCGCGTGACCCGACGTGGACCAGGCAGGCCAGCAGGAACACCAGCTGCAGGAAGGTGGTCAGCTTGCCGAGCAGGCTGGGCGCGGGCGTGAGCCGCGCGATGCGACGGTGCCAGGCGGTGGCGCCGGCGACGATCACCAGATCGCGCAGCGCCACCAGCGCCGCCAGCCAGTCGGGGATCACGTTCTGCCACCACAGGCAGGCATAGCCGGTGACCACCAGCAGCTTGTCGGCCAGCGGATCGAGCACGCCGCCCAGCCAGCTCTGCCAGCGGAACATCCTTGCCAGCGCGCCATCCAGCGCATCGGTGAGCCCGGCGATGGCGGCCACCCACAGCGCCAACTCGTACTCGCCGCGCAGCAGCAGCACCGCCAGCGGCGGCACCAGCAGCAGGCGCAGAATCGTCAGCGCGTTCGGCAGGTGGCGCAGAGCCGTCATCGGGCGAACCGGCTCACGGTTCCAGCTGAAACTCGGCGGCCCCGCCCGGGCTGCTGCCCAGCGGGCGCAGCACCTGGCCGAAGCTGGCCAGCCGCTGCAGGGCCTCGACGCCGGCGCCCAGGTCGAGCATCAGCACCAGCACGCTGCCCTCGGCCGAGCGCACCTCGATACCGCGGACCAGGCTCAGCGAACGCAGGTAGGCGACGGCGCGCGCGTAATCGGCGCCGCTCTGGATGCCCTGGATGCGCACCGCATACCGGCCCGGTTCGCCCAGTGCCGCCAGCCCCGCATAGCGCTGGGTCAGCGCCGCCACGGCCTGGCTGGCGCCGCTGGCGAGCAGCGCCTGGGCATCGCCACCCGCGTCACTCCAGCGCCGCAGCACCTCGCCGCCGTCGATCACCAGCCAGTTCGCGCGCCAGCCGCTGCCGGCCCGCTCGAGCCGGCCGGAGAGCAGGCTCTGGCTGGCATAGCGGGCGCTGCCGGCGACCAGGGCCGCGACGTTCTCGTCCCAGACCGCCTTCGCGCTGACGGCCGCCTGGTCCTCCAGATCGAGCAGCGGGAAGATCAGGCCCACGCCCTCGTTGGCGGCGCGGTTGCTGAGCGCGGCCACGGCCTGGGCCTGGGCTTCGCTGACCAGGCGCGGACCACGGCCGTCGTCGATGCCCAGCCACAGCATCAGCGGCGGGCGCGGGCCGGGCCAGAACGCGATGCCGGCCCCGCCCAGCAGGGCATCGACCTTGGCGCGGTCGAAGCGCGCGACCAGCACCGCGCGCTGCTCGGGCAAACCGTTCACCACCGCCACCTCGCCGCGATAGCGGAAGTGCTGCAGCAGGCCGGCGGCGCCGGCCAGTTGCTCACGCACCGCGGGCTGCAGCGGCGTGTCCTCGCTGCCGGTGAGTTTGACCAGCACCCGCGCCAAGGCTTCCGGCAGGGCCGCCGCGCGGGCCTCCTCGGACTGGTCGGGCACCGCCGCCTCGCCCTCGTACAGGGCCGCCGGGTCAAGGGCCTGGGCCAACGCCAGCGAGGCGCTCAAGATCCACAGACAGAGCGCGAACAGGATTGCGGGCAGGCGAAGCGAGGGACGGAACGGCACGAAAAGGCGCACGGGAAGCCCCGGAAGTCGTCGAATGAACAGGCGCGCATGGTAACCGAGGGCCGCGTCGCGCCCCGCGGCGGCCGGCCGGATGGAGGCGGCTGCTATCATGCGCGGCTTTCCTGCCCGCCCCAGGACACCCCGTGAGCACCCCGCAGCAGCCCCTCACCTACCGCGATGCGGGCGTCGATATCGACGCCGGCAACACCGTCGTCGAACGCATCAAGCCGCTGGTCAAGCGCACCTTACGACCCGAGGTGATGGGCGGGCTGGGCGGCTTCGGCGCGCTGTTCAACCTGTCCGGCAAGTACCGCGAGCCGGTGCTGGTCTCGGGCACCGACGGCGTGGGCACCAAGCTCAAGCTGGCCCAGCAGCTGAACCGCCACGACACGATTGGCATCGATCTGGTCGGCATGTGCGTCAACGACGTGCTGGTGCAGGGCGCGGAATCGCTGTTCTTCCTCGACTACTTCGCCACCGGCAAGCTCGATGTCGAGACCACGGTCAGCGTGGTGGGCGGCATCGCCCGCGGCTGCGAGCTGGCGGGCTGTGCGCTGATCGGCGGCGAAACCGCCGAGATGCCCGACATGTACCCGCCCGGCGAATACGACCTCGCCGGCTTCTGCGTCGGCGCGGTCGAGAAGTCGGCCCTGCTGGACGGCGCGACGGTCAAAGCCGGCGACCTCATCCTCGGCATCGCCTCGAGCGGCGCGCACTCCAACGGCTACTCGCTGATCCGTCGCATCGTCGACCGCGCCGGTCGGCCGTTCGAAATGGACCTGGGCGGCGTGAAGCTGGTCGACGCGCTGATGGCGCCGACCGAGATCTACGTGAAGCCAGTGCTGGAGCTGCTCGGCAAGCACAACCCCGGCGCGCGCCCGGAGGCCATCCACGCCATGGCCCACATCACTGGCGGCGGGCTGGAAGAAAACATCATCCGCGTGGTGCCCGAGGGCCTGGGCCTGCACATCGACAGCAGCAGCTGGCGGCTTCCCGCCCTGTTCGACTGGCTGCAGCGCGAAGGCGCGGTGCCCCAGCGCGAGATGTGGCGCACCTTCAACTGCGGCATCGGCTTCACCCTGCTGGTCGACCCGGCGGCCGCGAGCGCCATCGAGACGGATCTCGACCGTCTGGGCCTGAAGCACTGGCGGATCGGCGAAGTGGTGGCCGCCAGCGGCGAACACCGCGTCACCATCGTCTAAGCCGATGGCCCTGCGCGTGGCCGTGCTGGCCTCGGGCGAAGGCAGCACCCTTCAGGCGATGATCGAGGCCCGCGACGCGGGCCGCCTCGACGTGGACTTCGTCGGCCTGTTCTCCGACAAGCCCGGCGCGCGCGCGGTCGAACGCGCGCTGGCCGCCGGCATGCCGGTCTGCGCGCTCAGCCCCAAAGGCTTTGAATCACGCATCGAGCACGACCGGGCGCTGTTCGCGCGGGTCGAGCAGGTTCAGCCCGAACTCATCGTCTGTGCCGGATACATGCGGATCATCAGCGCCGACGTGGCGCAGCGATTCGAGCGCCGGATGATCAACCTGCACCCTTCCCTGCTGCCCAAGTTCCGCGGCCTGCGCACGCATCGGCAGTGCCTTGAGGCCGGCGACGTCGTGCACGGCGCCAGCGTGCACTGGGTGACCGCCGAGCTCGACGGCGGGCCGGTGATCGCGCAGGCGCGGGTACCGGTACATGCGGGCGATGATGAGCACGCGCTGGAAGGGCGCGTGCGCCAGGTCGAGCGTCCGCTGCTGCTGGCGAGCGTGCGTGCGCTGGCTTCGGGCCGCATCCGCCACGGCGATGCCATCCGCTTCCTCGACCCCCGATTCGAACTGAGCGACAGCGAGGTCTACGCATGCGCCTGAGCTTCCTCCGATACGCGGCGATCGCCGCACTCGCGCTGGGCGCCTCCACCGGCCATGCGCAGGCCGGCGCCCTGCAGCCCTTCACCGCGCGCTACGAAGTGCTGCGCGACGGCGATTCGCAGGGTGAGGCGGTGATGCGGCTGGAGCGCATCGGCGATGCGCGCTGGCGCTTCTCCAGCGATGTCCGCGGCACCTCGGGCATGGCCCGGCTGTCGGGCTTCGCGATGAGCGAGAGCACCGACTTCGAAACCCTGCCCGATGGCCGACTGAAGCCGCTCTCGGCGCGCTCCGAAGGCGGCATCAGCCTGCGCCGCCGCAGCATCGGCACCGAGTTCGACTGGAGCGCGAAGGAAGTGCGCTGGAACGGCGACGCCAAGCCCGAGCACCGCGGCCCGGCGCCGCTGGGCGCCGACACGGTCAACCCGCAGATCCTCAATCTCGCCCTTGCCCAACGCCTGCGCGCAGGGGCTGAGGGCGTGATCCGTCTGGACATGGTCAACCGCGGCGACAGCGATCCGGTCGAGTACCAAGTGCGCGGCAGGGAAACGGTGAGCGTGCCGATGGGCCAGCGCGAGGCCATCGCCCTGCACCACCGCCGCACCGACAAGGACCGCGAGATCACCCTCTGGATCGACCCCAGCCTGCCGCCCGCGCCGCTGCGCGTGCTGCAACGCGAGGACGGGGCGGATGCTTACGAGCTCAGGCTCATCGAACTGCGCTAAACACCCTGCACGCCGACGACTCTCCCTGCAGAGGTGACCGCGCCGCGCTGCATCGCCCGGGTAGGCCCGGACCCCAAGCGCTCACGCCCGTCGAAATGCCGGCAAGAAAGCGTGACGTGGCGCACATGGATCACGGCTTTGTGACGGCTTCACTAAACCTGACATGAATCTGTAAGCCCCGACCGCTACACTCCGCCGGTTTTCCATCTTTCGCGGGGATGCGGCATGAAGGGTTTCAAAGCGGTACAGGTGGCGCTGGCGGCGCTGGGGCTCGCGGCGGGAGCAAGCGCATCGGCGCAGGTCAACCTTCGGTCCGGCGAAACCTACGTCCAGGACTTCAACACGCTGCCCAGCACCGGCACGACCAACGCGGCCACCACCTTGCCCGCCGGTTGGACGTTCCTCGAAACCGGCACGGGAGCCAATAGCACCTTCCGAGCAGCGGATGGCACGAACAACACCGGCGACACGATCAGCCTTGGCGCATCCGGCTCGACCGAGCGCGCGTTGGGCAGCCTGCGCAGCGGTTCGGTCGCCAGCGTGTACGGAGCCCGCCTTCGTAATGACAACGCCGGCCCACTCGTCGACTTCAGCGTCAGCTACATCGGCGAGCAGTGGCGCCAGGGCACGGCCGGTCGCTGCGATTTCCTGCGCTTCGAGTACAGCACCGACGCGACTTCGCTGAGCACTGGCACCTGGATCGCGGTGCCCGAGCTGGACTTCCAGTCCCTCGCCTGCGGCACCATCGTGACCAACGCGCTCAACGGCAACCTGCCCGAGAACCAGCGCTTTGTGCTGCGGACCATCAACAACCCCGGCATCGCCCCAGGCGCTGAGTTCTGGATCCGCTGGGTCGATGCCGATGCGACCAGTGCGGACGACTCGCTGGCCATCGACGACGTCGCCGTCACGGTTACCGCAGGGCCGGCGCCCGCGCCGGTCGTCAGCTTTGCGGCGCCGGCAGTGACTGCCAACGAGGGCGCTGCTGGCCAGGCGAATTCGATCGATTTCACCGTAAACGTCACGCCGGCGCCCACGGCAGCGCAGTCGGTATCGTTCAACGTCGCCGTCACGGGTGATGCGGGGCGCTTCGGCTACGCCGGCCCGAGCACGGTGACGGTGACCAGCGCGACCCCGCTGCCGATCGTGCTGACCGCAACCACCGTCGGCAACGACCTAGTCCAGGGCGACAGCGTCGTGACCATGACGCTCTCTGGCTTCACCGGCACGGACGGCAGCCAGACGTCTCCGATCACCAAACAGGCCACGATCCTTGAAGACGATCTGCCTGCGTCACCGGTGGTGAGCTTCGTCGATGGAGCCGTCAGTGCGGCGGAAGGCGATCTGGCGACTGGCAACGCGCTGACCTTCAACCTGAACCTGTCCGCCCCGCCCGCCGCCGGCACGCCGGTGAGCTTCGACGTCGCCGTGACCGGCCCGACCGGCCGCTTCGAGTACTCGGGTCCGAGCACCGTGCAGATCACGGATCAGACCCCGCTGCCCTACGCCATCAACGTTCGCTCGATCGGCAACCGTACCGACGAGCCGGACGCCGAAATCAGCATCAGCCTCAGCAACTTTGTGGGCACCGATCTCACGCAGGCCACTCCGCTGATCAAGACGGGCACGATCGTTGACGACGATCTCCCGATCAGCGAGGTGTTCGCGATCCAGGGCAGCGGCGCGTGCTCGCCCTTCATCACCGCGTGCAATGCAGCAGCCAACGTCACCGGCGATCCGGCACGCAGCCGCGCCAACATCGTCACCGCCGTGGGCGCGAGCGGCTTCACCATGCAGACGCCGGACGCTCGCGACGACATCAACCCGCTGACCTCGAACGGCGTCTACGTGTTCACCGCCGGCGCTCCGCGCAACGACGCCGGCGACTTGATCGCAGTCGGCGACCAGGTCGAAGTGATCGGAAGGGTCGCGGAGTTCTTCGGGCTGACCCAGATCGTGGTCACGTCCACCCGCGACGCCGCCAACAGCATCCTGACCGAGGCCACCGCCCAGCCGCTGCCGAGCGCAGTGGCGTTTGGCAACGTACCGGCACGCGGCAGCGTCGCCATCCCTTCCAAGGACCCGGGCAATCTGAGCTGTGGCGCGCTCGGCAACTTCGAGTGCTTCGAGGGCATGCGAATCGAAATCAGCGCTGGCGCCGTCACGGTCTCGAACCAGCGCTTCGCAAACCCCGCTGGCCAGCTGTTCGCCGAAGTCTGGATTTCCCCCTACGGCGAGCGCGGAATCCGCGAGAAGGGCGCGCGCTTCGGCAACACCCTCGTGCCCTCCAACAGTGCGGCGGGCGTGTGGGATGGCAACCCGGAGATTCTCGAGATGGACGCCGACTTCCTGATCCCGGGCCTGCTCGACACCGAGCTTGCGGGTGGCACCCGCTTCTCCGCCCAGGGCGTGATCGGCTTCGATTTCGGCGACTACGAGTTCTGGCCGACCAGCCTGACCGTCACCGAGGGCAGCAACCAGGTCGTGCGCCCGGTGCCCGCCCCCGCTACCGGTGAGCTCACCATCGGCAGCTTCAACGCCTTCCGCTTCTGCGACGCCGTGGCCGGCAACTCGACCAGCCTGTGCGCAGCCACAACTGCGCTGGAGACCAACACCGCCCGCGTCACCCATCAGCTCGGCCAGGTCAGCGCCTACATCCGTGAGGTGCTGCGCAGCCCCGACGTGGTGGGCCTCCAGGAGGTCGAGAACCTGGCCATCCTGCAGCAGCTGGCCACCCAGATCGCGAGCGACGGCGGCCCCGCCTATGTCGCCTATCTGGTCGAGGGCTTCGACGTTGGGGGCATCGACGTGGGCTATCTGGTCAACCCGGCGCGGGTCAGCGTGAACGCCGTGACCCAGCTCGCTGCCACCGAGACCTGGAACGACCCCAGCGGCACGCCGAACTCGATCCTGCACGACCGTCCGCCGCTGCTGCTCAGCGCCACCTTCATCGGCAACGGCCGCCCCTTCGCCTTCAACGTCATCAACAACCACACCCGCTCACGCGGTGGCGTGGACGTGAGCGACGCCGAGGGTGAGCGCGTGCGCGCCAAGCGTTTCCTGCAGGCACGCTCGATCGCCACGCTGGTGCAGGGTCTGCAGACGGATCCTGCCACCGCGCAGGTGCCGCTGTTCGTGATCGGCGACCACAACGCCTACCAGTTCACCGATGGCTACGTCGACGTGGTGGGCCTGATCGCCGGCACCTACCGCAACGACGAGAACACCTGCGCACCGGCCAACAGCGTGACCGACTGCGAGCTGCCGGGCGGCTCGAACATCGTCGCTCCCGCCATGGTCAACGCGGTGGACCTGCTCCCTCCGTCGGAGCAGTACTCCTACAAGTTCACGGAGAACTTCGGTGCGGTGCAGGGCAGCACGGGCCGTGACGTGGCCACCAACCAGGTGCTGGACCACGGCCTCTTCAACAGCGTGGCCTCCAACTTCGTCACCGGCATGGCCTACGGCCGCGCGAACGTCGACGCCTCGACGCAGCGCTTCCGCGTCTGCAACTTCACCAATCGCGATCTGGTGCTGTGCCCGCAGGGCACGGCGGTGACGCCTGCGCAGCCGTGGGTGCCGACCGGTAGCTCGGACCACGACGGCTTCGTGATCTTCGTCAGCCCGCCGCTGCCGGACGCGATCTTCGCCAACGGCTTCGAGACGACCGACTGATCCCTCGGCTCCACGGTGAAACGCACACGCCCGCCTTCATGGCGGGCGTCTGCGTTTCGGTCCTGCCAACTCCCGAACGCCCGCCGACACGGGGCGGACAGGAGTCGATCGCGGCTGGGAGGCGAATGGCGCCGGCGCGACCTCGCTCGGCTCGGTGCTCTGTCCCCATGGCCGCGGATATACTCGGGCCTCCCGTCCGCTGGCTCATCCATGAGTGAGGATACGTCCGCTCCGTTGCCGGCTCGACCAGGCGATCTCACTGTCCTGCTGCAGGCGTGGCATGGGGGAAACGCCGAAGCGCTTTCCGCAGCGATGGATCGCATCTACCCGGATCTGAAGCAGATCG
>VFQU01000551.1_pt1 | contig 31671 bp, 30 predicted proteins | sample 3512311 | NCBI WGS metagenome assembly VFQU01 (sample SAMN10412377, study PRJNA504923) | tailings metagenome | isolation source: Relicate 3 Philex TSF3 active mining site | place: Philippines: Tuba, Benguet | collected 2017-08-29
TCTTTGAGTCAGGTAGTTCCGTGCCCAGTCAGTTCGGCAAAGAGATCATCGCCAAGATGAGCGCCGAACTGGCCAAACTCCCCAACAACATTCTGATCGAGGGCCATACCGACGCCAAGCCGTTTTCGAAAGATGGTGGCTATTCCAATTGGGAACTGTCCACCGAGCGGGCCAATGCCGCCCGGCGCGTCATGAATGCCAGCGGTTTGCGTCCCGACCAGGTGAAGCAGGTGCGCGGCTTTGCCGACCAGCGCTTGATGGATGAAAAGGACCCCAACTCACCCAAAAACCGCCGCATTTCGATCATCGTGCAATACCAGCAAGCCCCCTATGACCCGAAGGATGACGAGGAAGATCTCGGCGAAGAGAAGAAGGGCGGCCACGGGAAGGAAGGCCACGGCAAAGAGGGTCACGGCAAGGACGACCATGGCAAGGACGAGCACGGCAAGGACGATCACGGCAAGGATAGCCACGAGAAAGAAGCCCACGGCAAGGACGATCACGCCAAGCCAGCCGCTGAAAAGCCCAAGGCCGCTCACTGAATCTACAGAAGTTTTTCGCGGGTGAGCCACTCCACGGCCACTTCTTCAAAGCCGCGTTTGTTCACTTCCACTTCGCCGTTCAGCGCCTGCATTGTCACCGTATCCAGCTTCCCACTCAAGCTCGTTAACACAGGCAGGATCGACGGATACTTCAGGGCCACATCCTTGCGATAGAAGAGAGTGCAATAGTTGGGATTGAAGACGTTCAGGTCATCAGTCAGGATCTTGTAGCGGCTCTCCTTCAGGCGCGGGTCCGTCGACCCGGTAATCAGAATGTCGATGCGCCTGTCGCGTAAGCCGAAGTAGAGCTGGTTGACCGGTTCCAGCCGCGTACCGGCACTTTCCATCAACCGGTAGCGCTGCTTCAGTTCCACGTAGCCTTCCGCGCTCTGAGCAAAATCGCTTGTACAGCCCAACCGCCAACCGGTCTTGCTTTCCGCCGCCTGGCTGAGCGTATTGATCGCGAAGAACATCGGGTTATCCGCCATCACCACGGGCGTGTATTGATTCTGGAAGCCGAGAAAGGGCAGCGCGCTGGCCTGCGCGTTGACATCCAGCTCCCGATTCATCACATCCAGCATCAAGCCCAGATCCGCCTGCTCCACGGTCTTCAGCAATACCTTGTAGGCAATGCGGGAATACTCGGGGTACAGATCAATCCCACCGCCCTGCAAGGTCGTGTAAGCCACTGTTGAACCCGTAATGCCGAAGTTTCGTTCGAGTCGGGCTGACAATTTGCGTTGCAGCAAAATGCTCGCAATTTCAGCCACCAGCCGGTTCTCCACTGAGTCCTTGGAACCCACCGTCAATCTTGGCGTGGACTGGCAGGAACTCAACAGGACAGCCGGCAGCGCGGCGACAAACTTACGACGACTCAGCATGACGATTACTCCGGCAATTGACTACGATACGTCTTCCAGTTACTCACAAGTTCACGCACCACGCGCGAACCCACCTTCCAGGCGCTTTCCACTGCGGGGACGAAGCCAGCGTAGCTTCCGGCCTTATTCTCGGCGAGGCTTTCCGCGGCGGTGATCTGCGGACGCTGGCTGTCAAAGTTACTGGCCGTGCGCAAGACGAGCACGCGACGCAAGTCCACCTTACCGGCCCTCGAAAGAAAGTTCAACGACTGCAGCGTGCCCGTGTCTTCCATGGCGGTCGTGACGTAATTGCCCGTCCCTTTGGTGAAATAGCTCACCCAGTCGTTGGCCCACTCATTCAGCAGCTTGCCGTGCCAGAACGTGGAGGACTGCAGCGTGTCGCCCTTCAGCACGAACGGGGGCCGTTGCGCATTCGGCAGGCCCGTCATCAAGGCCCGGCGTTCCTTGAGCGCATCCGTGTCGCCGAGGTCCGTATCCTTGGTCAACCGGAAAGCCCAGTTCACCAGCGGCTCATGCAGCTTGTATACCTCACCCTCGTTCATCTCGCGTACGGGCTGCTCGTAAGGCACAGCCTTGCGCAGCGGCACAAAGCCGGTCTTCCAGTGCGAAGGAATTTCCCGGGCATCGATTTCGTGCGCCAGGTCACCGTCCACCACATAGGTGGCCCAGGCCGCGCTGCCGAGCGAAGCATCGGCGGGGTCCACTCCGGCAATGCCCGCCACCAGCCAGTAGGCATTGCGCAGGTCAAAGCGCGGGTCCATGCCAAGGGCCATGATGCTGGAGGCAGCCTTGGCCGTCCCGACACCGGTTACCAGCGCCAGCACACCCTTGCCGTCCGTGCGCAAGTCCCGGTTGCCCTGCGGAAAGGGAATCTTCTGGGTCAGTTTCTCGCGCTCCACCCAGAGCTGGAATTCACCCGGCGCATCGCCCGTATCTTCCCCGCGCTCAAACATGGTCACCACGACCACTTTGATTTCCTGTTTCTTCTGCGCCAGCCCTGTCAGGGCGGCGAGCAATAAGAGAGCGAATAATTTCATGCCAGATCCTTTTCCGTAAATGCGCCACAGGCCAACCCGTGGCGGAGAAAAACGAGCAACCCTTCCACGGTTGCCGCGTCGTCAAACTGTACGCCATCGCGAGTGGCGCGCGTCTCGGCCGCCAGGAAAGATTGATAGCGGTGGCGGGCATCCTCCAGGTGCGCCGCGAAGTAATCGTAAAGCGCCGCAAAGCGGCTCAGCAACTGGCCTGGGTGAAGGTCCCAGCCGCAGTACAAACCCTGCTCCAGCGCCCGCGTCACCTGTTGGTAGTGGCCCTGGAAGGCACGCTCCCGAGCCGCGGCATCATCGCCGGTGGGCAGGAGATTGTAGGCCCCATCACTCACCGTGACGCCCAGCGGAATCATCACCTGCTGCATCTCCCACCGCGCCAGCGTCGCGTAAGGATGATCCAGCGCCTGCGCGGGCGCCGGCACCTGCATCGCACTCAAATAGTCATAACACCCAAAGTGCGCCGCATCCAGACGGTTCTCACAGGCCCGGGCAATCTCGGCGAGATGCCGCACCGCCAGCGGATGCTCCACCAGCAATTCATGCCGCAGCGTCAGCGCCCCAAGATGAAAATGCACTTCCGCCTTCTCGAGCATCTCCCGCCAGCGCTTGGCCTCTTCGGCCCGTTGCACCTTCGGCTGCGTCACCACCAGTCGCGCCGGCAAGGGCCCGCCACTCGCGTATTTCAGAAAGAGTTCCAGGGTGCGCCAGGCCCGCCGGTACTCGCCTTTCAACCTGACGCCCACTCGCCCCGGCAGCGCCCCATCCCGCGCCATGCGGGCAAACTCGATACCCGCGCGAGTCGCGGCATCATCCTCTTCGGTATCACTGCGCAGGCCGAAACCGTCCTCGAAATCAATCCGGTAATCCTCCACCGGCTCGCGACGGATCTTCTCGCGCACCCGCTCGTTCACCAGTGCCGCCTCGGGGCTGGCCAACGCCCGGTCGGCCAGCTTGGCAAACAACCCCTGTTGAAACAGGTGTGCCCCGCCATACAGCACATGCGCCACCAGCCGTGGCTGTGCCGGGTCAATAAGGAACTTTTGCATCGTCCTCCCCCCACTCAGCAAACACCTTCAGGGCTTCCTCCCGGCAACTCTGCCCCAGCGGCAACCGCCGCTCCGCGATGGGCAAAGTGAGTTCCTCATAGAGGAATTCGTCATCAAAACCCGCTGCTGCCGCATCCGCTCGCGTTGCCGCGTAATACACCCGATCCACTCGCGCCCAGTACAGGGCCGCCAGACACATCGGGCATGGCTCGCAGCTGGTGTAGACCTCACAACCTCTCAACTCATGGGTTCTCAGTCGCAGCGCAGCCTGCCGCAGTGCCACAATCTCAGCGTGCGCCGTCGGGTCAGGCGTCGCCGTCACCAGATTCACCCCTTCGCCCACCACTTCCCCGTCATGCACCACCACAGCCCCAAACGGACCACCCCGGCGCAAACGGACATTCTCCGCCGCCAGGGCAATCGCACGTTGCAGATATTCCGTCATCGGGGGACAGCCCCCATTATCAGCTAGCTTGCGGCCTGACGGGCAGCCCCGCTATCGAGCACCTCGCGCACCTTGCCCAGCAAGCCCCCCAACGTGAACGGCTTCTGCAGGAATGCCGTACCTGCCGGAAACTCGCCCGCCTCCAGCACGCTCTCGTCCGTGTAGCCAGAAACGAAGAGCACCTTCAGGTGCGGATACGCCGCCAGTGCCTGCCGGCTCAGTTCCACACCATTCATGCCCGGCATCATCACATCCGTCAGCAGCAAGTCCACCCGCGCCGCGCTCCCCAGAACTGTCAATGCATCCTGCCCGCTGGCCGCTTCCAGCACTTCATAACCCTGACGGCTCAGAATCTTCCTCACCAGCGCCCGGATGCCGGCTTCATCTTCCACCACCAGAATCGCCTCCAGGCTGGGTGCGGTTTCCACCGGGGTGACTTCCACGGGAGGCGGCGCTGCCGCCTCAACCGGAACTGGCTCCAGAATGGCCGCCGGAACAGTTACCGTCAACCGCCCGCCCTCGAGACGCAGGGCTCCGCCCGCTTCCCGCAGTGCGTGATAGGCGGTTACCAGCGCCAGTTGCGCCTCGCGCTGTTCGTCATTGAGGGCAAACCAGGGTTCCAACCAATTGGCCGGAAACTCGGCATTCCCCAGCTTCAATTCGATTTGATGCTGCTCCCGGCCTGCCTCTAAAGCGAGTTCCGCCTTTTGCGAACCCACCAGAACGCCAAGCCGTCCTGCCGCTACGAACAGTTCCGTCAATTGTCCTTCATCAAACCGCGCCGCGGTCGCTTCCCCGATTTCCCCACCCAGCGCCGTATCAAGGCCAGCTTCCCGCAGCTTCGCCAGCAATCCCTCCACCCAGCCACCCACAGCGTGCGCCGCCGGGCTCACCACCGGCCGCCGGCTGTAGGCCTGAAACTGATTCGTCAGCCCGTACAAACGCCCAGCCGCCGTCAGAATCTCCTGCATGTCCTGATGCAGCGTATGCTCGGCCGGTACGGCGTTCTTCAGCTCTTCCCCGTAGCCGGAAATGATCATGAGCAGATTGTTCAAATCATGCGCCAGCTTGGCGCTCAAACGTTGCAGGCTTCCAGCCTGTGCTGCTGCCGCCTCCTGCTGTACCTGTGCCCGCTGCCCCTCTGCATCCAGCGTCAAGCCGGTGAGCGAAACCACCTCTCCGCCCGCATTCCGTTCCAACCAAACCACATCCCGGCACGCTGCCCCTTCCGCATTGTGATAGGCAATCTCCAACTGTGTTTCCGCCGCCCCGGCCAGGGACTGGTAGAACTCACGCAACTTGCCCTGTTCCGCCTCCCCCGCATGGCGGCTCAAGCCTTCCAGCGCTTCGGCCGACATGCCGGCTTCCCACATCACCCGGCTCAAAGCCGCCGGCAGCGCGGCGCCCTGTTCCTCGATCAGCAAGAGGGCTTCGGGCAAGGAATCCTCTTCCCAGCCGCGCAACGGCAACCCCGTAACCCGCGCCTTGCTCCCTGCCCATTCCACAAACACCGGCGCACTGCTCTGGTTGGTGTCTACCGTCTCCCGCGCCAGTTTGGCAACCGCCTCAGCGGCCACCACCTGCCCCAAGGGCTTGCCCAGAATTTCGTCGTTCTTCAACCCCGTGCGCGAACGGAAGAGCCGGTTGGTGCTCACCACGTTCAGCTCCGCGTTGACAATCACCAGCCCCACCGGCAGATTGGCCACAATCTCCTGGTAGTAACGCCGCTCGGTTTCCACCAGCGCCAATAGTCGCGCGACTTCCTTAGGCTTCCATTGTTCGAATTCAGCGCGTTCCATCAGAGCTTCCCAATTTCCAGTCTGGGCCTCGCTTCCCCCAGACTCAAGGTACTTTCGGGGTTGCGGGTAGCAGTACTATTGGGTCAATCGGCGGATTGTCACCGCACAACAGACAGCAAGATGAGGGCTGAGGGCCCCGCAAATGGGGGTACTCCGCTACGGCTTCGCGGTCTTCGCCACCTGGCCATCCACTTCGGCCAACTGCTTCTTCACCATCTCGACATCCGGAGCCTTCGGCGCGAACTTGATGTAGGCGTTCAGGTGCTCACTCGCTCCGGTGTAGTCCTGCTTGGCCGCCAGTAGCGATCCCAGCAGGTGCGACATCTTCGGTATGGAGTGGTAGGAGTCTACCTCCAACCCCGCGCGGCACAGCTTTTCGGCGACGTCGTAATCCTTCATGTTGTAACTCGCCACCGCGCCATAGAAAAACGCCGCGGGAAAGTCATACCGGTTCAGCTTGATCACCTTGTCGGTGTACTCCCGCACCTTATCCCACTTCTGCCCCTGCGCTTCCAACAAGGCCAACCCGAGGTAGGGCCGGACATAGCGCTCGTCCGCCTCGATGGCTTTTTCATAGCTGCTCTTGGCCGCCTCAGCCTGATTCTGCGCCTGTTGCGTACGCCCCAGTTCATACCAGGCCTCAGCGTACTTCGGGTGCAGATTCACGGCCGTTTCCAGTTCCTTCTGCGCCTCGGGCATTTTGTTCTTCTTCAGCGCATTGCGTGCCTTCTCGAGTGCCTTGCGCGCATCCTTCGGCGCCATCAGCGAAGTGGCGCTGGTTGTCAAGCCCGTCACATCCCCCAGCCGCCGCAGAATAATCGTCCCCACATCGGGGTTGTCCATCATGCGCCGCCCGGCCAGCGTCACAATCGAACTGCGATAGCCCGGCAGGGACGCCCGCAGTTCGCACATCTGAATTTCCCGTTCACTCACTCCCGGATTATTGCCCCGCATGCCAAACGGACTGTTGGAACGCCCGCCCAGCCCAATATCGCCTTCGCTGATGCTGGCATCCGGCAACATGCCCAAGCGCTGCCCCACCTGAAAGCTGAAGTTGCCCTTGGAATCGGTGTACCCCTCCGGAATGGGCGTGCCCCGCCCCGCACAGATCCGCTCAATCGTCACGGTTTCCGGGGGAGCGGACCCATCCTCCAGCCTCACCTTGCCCGCCAGAAAAATGGGCCGGTTCTGCATCTGATCCATTTGGGGGAAGGGCTGCCGGTCACCCGGAAACGGGCTCGTGCGATTGTTCCCACCGGGTATATTCATGCCCCCTCCCGGTGCTCCGCCGGGTGCCCCGCCGCCGCTTGGCGGCGTTGTCGTGCCGCCCCCAGCACCGCCCGCGGGTGGTGCGGTTTCCTGCCCAAAAGTGAAAAGCGCGGTCAGTGCCGCAGTTGCCAAGAGCCGCCGGTGAATCATGGTGCCCCCTTTCGAAGCTGAAACGGAATCGTTCTGGCGGTATTATTTCATAAATGAAGACGCTATCCGTTATAGCGCTGGGCGCCGTGCTTATGGCCACGTCCTGCACCAGTCCCGCGCCCCCCAAGGAAGCGGAAAAGAAGCCCGAGGCCCCCATTGACCCCGTCACCGGCCTCACCGGCATCTATCGCTGCTACGGCCCTACCCGCCAGTGGGCCCAGGATATTCAGATCCTCCGCGCGGAAAGCATACTCGTTCCCAATCGTCCCCAGGTGCCCGGCAAGGCTTACGCCTGGCGCGTCACCTTTGTTTCTCCCTCCAAAGGCCGCCTGAAGTACTGCACCTATTCCGTCGTCAAGGACGACGGCCTCATCGAAGGCGTCTACAACCCCAATGACGAAGCCTGGCGCGGCCCCACCAAGCAGGCCGTCCCCTTTGTCGTGCAGGCCGCCAAAACCGACACCGATGAAATCTATCGCGTCGCCCTCGAGAAATCGAAGGACTACGCCGCCAAGAACCCTGACGTCCCCATCACCATGCTGCTCGAGTTCACCGACCGCAACCCCGTAGCCGCCTGGCGTGTGGCCTGGGGGCCCAGCGTCGCATCCGCCGCCTACTCGGTTTTCGTGGATGCCACCAACGGCACCTATCTCAAGAAGGCCTACTAGAGTCGAGACGCGCCTTTGAAAATCCAGTTCTTTTCCGACATACACGCCGACTGGAAGGCCCTGGAGCGCCTCATTGAGGTGGAAGCCGACTATTACTTCTGCGCCGGCGACCTCGTCAGTTGGTCCCGTGGTCTCGAACGGGCCGGCGACATTCTCAAGCAGCGCGCCGGCAAGGTGATGGTCATTCCCGGCAACCACGAGACGGCTGCCGACATCCAACGGTTTTGCCGTACCTACGGCTTTGAAGACATGCACGGCCGCACCCTTCATCTCGGCGACTTCCATCTCGCAGCCCTGGGTTATTCCAACCCCACCCCCTTTGATACCCCGGGCGAGTATTCGGAAAACGAACTCGCCGCCCGCCTCGAGCCCTTTGCCCCACTGGACCCCCTCGTCCTCGTCTGCCACTGCCCGCCCAAGGACACCCCCCTCGATGCCGGCCACGGCGGCCGCCACTACGGCTCCACCGCCCTCGCGAGCTTTATCGCTCAATATTCTCCGCGTTACTTCTTTTGCGGCCACATTCACGAAGCAGAAGGCGTTCAAGCCACCCTCGGCGCCCGCACCATCGGCGTCAACCTGGGCAAGCGCGGCTTTCTCTTCGAAGGGAGCATGATCCACTCTGCATGAAGCCAGTTCTTCTGGCAGCCCTCGCGCTGACACTCAGTGTTCTGTCGGGCTGCCGCACCGCCGCACCGCCTGCCCCCTTTGACCCGCTCACGCTGGGCCCGGCGGGCAACACTCTCAAGCTGTATTTCGACCGGCTCGCCAACCCGGCGCCCCGCGCTACCCCTCTGGTTTCCCACGTCAAAATCGAGGCCTCCCTGCCCGGCATGACCAAGCAGGGCGTCATGGAAGCTGAAAAGACCGTTGCCCCCAATGGCCACATCAGCTACGAGATGAAGTCCTTCACTGGCGACAACATCATCAAGACCAAGGTCATCGGCCTCTATCTCAGCGCCGAGCAGGAGGCCAGCGAGAATCAGACCCCCTCCATCAACGCCATCAACTACCGCTTCAAGTTCAAGCGGCGCGACCAGTTGGGGGAACGCACTGCCATGGTTTACGAGTTACTGCCCGTTCGCAAGATGATTGGCCTCTTCAAGGGCGAACTCTGGCTGGAGGAAGATACCGGCCTCGAAATGCGCCAGAGCGGCCGTCTGGTGAAGAACCCCTCGGTCATTTTCAAGACCGCCGATTTCGTGCGCGATTACGAAACCAAGGATGGCCTCACCTACCTCGCCGCTGTCGATTATCAGGCCGAGACCCGCGTCATTGGCCCGGTCCGCATGAAGATGAGCCTCACACGTCCCATGCCCACGCGCGAAACGGGAACCGCCTCCGCTCAGTCCATTCCCTAGATGAGATTCCTCCTCCTGCTGGCCGCGACCAGCCTGTTTGCCCAGAGCCCTCTTTCCTTTGGCCTCAAGGGCGGTATCGTTCGCAATTCCCAACCTGGCGCCGAGATCTTCCCCCTCAAGGGCGGGCCCTTTGTGGAACTCAAGCTGCCCCTGCTGCCCCGCATCGAAACCGGCGTCATGTTTGAGCGCTACCAGTCCCAGCCTTTCAACGCCGGCATCTATCAGGTGCCGGTTCTGCTGAAGAAGCGCTTCGGCGGACTCGGCTTCCACCCCTTCATTTCTGGGGGCGCCACCTTCCGCGGCATTCCCCGCCTCAACCGCAACCATGCCGGCATCACCTTCGCTGGCGGCCTGTCCTTCGCCCTCCTCCCGCTCAAGATCGAACCCGAAGTGCGCTACACGCGCTGGCTCAACCCCAGCCTCAGCCCCCAGCCCAGCCAGACCGAATTGTTGATCGGATTTCGCTTCTGAGCCAGTACCCCTTGGTAAACTGAAAGCGTCGACAAATCTGTATCTATGCGCACACTATTCCTGAACCCTCCTTCCTTCGAGGGCTTTGACGGGGGCGCCAGTTCCCGTTGGCCCGCGACGCGCGAGATCGAAAGCTACTGGTATCCCGTCTGGTTGTGCTACCCGGCCGGCATGCTGCCTGATTCCAAAGTTGTCGACGCTCCGCCCCACAAAATCTCCATCGAAGACACCGTGGCCATGGCCAAGGACTTCGAACTGCTGGTCCTCTTCACCTCCACCCCCGGTTTTCACGTCGACGTGAAAATCGCCGAAATGATGAAGGACACCAACCCCCGCCTCCAGGTCTGTTTCGTTGGCCCTCCCGTCACCGTCGAACCCGAGAAGACCCTCCGCTCTTCCCCCGCCATCGACTTCATCGTCCGCCGCGAATTCGACTACCAGATCGTCAACTACGCCAAGGGCACTCCGCTTTCAGAACTCCCCGGCGTCAGCTACCGCAAAGACGGTGGCATCATGCATAACCCCGAAGGCGGCTACATCGAAAACCTCGATGAGCTCCCCTGGGTTTCGAAAGTCTATAAACGCGACCTTGACTTCCGGCGCTACAACGTCCCCTTCCTGCTCAACCCCTTCATCAGCTTCTACACCTCGCGCGGTTGCCCGGCCATGTGCACCTTCTGCCTCTGGCCCCAGACCCACTCCGGCCACCGCTGGCGTCTCCGCTCGGTAAACGACATCGTCAATGAAGTGCGCTGGTCGCTCGAAAACTTCGATGGCCTCAAGGAAATCTTCTTCGATGACGACACCTTCAACTACAAGAAGGAACGCACCATCGAGCTCTGCAAGGAACTCAAGAAACTCAACTTCACCTGGTCCTGCACCAGCCGCGTCACCACCGACCGCGAAACCCTCGCCGCCATGAAGGACGCCGGCTGCCGCCTCATGATCGTCGGCTACGAATCCGGCGCGCCCGACATTCTCAAGAACATCAAAAAGGGCGCCACTGTCGACATGGCCGAGCGCTTCACCAAGAACGCCCACGACCTCGGCCTCAAGATCCACGCCGACTTCATCGTCGGCCTGCCCGGGGAAACCCGTAAGACCATCCAGCAAACCATCGACTTCGCCAAGAAGCTCGATTGCGAAACTATCCAGGTCTCCATTGCCCACCCCTACCCCGGTACCGAGTTCTACGATTACGCCCAGAAGAACAACCTCATCCAGCTCGATGCCTCGATGACCGACGAGATGGGCCACCAGTTGCCCACTGTCGTCTACCCGGGTCTCGACCGCGCCGAACTGGTGGATTCCGTCGAGCGCTTCTACGGCGAATACTATTTCCGCCCCAAGGCCGCCTGGCGCGTCGTCCGGAAAGCCATCTTCGATACCGATGAGCGGCGGCGCCTGGTAAAAGAAGCCCGCGAATATCTCGCTCTGCGCTCCAAGCGCAAGAAGTTCGTGGCCGACCAGAAGAAACAGGCCAGCTACGCCGCCACTGGCGACTAAATGCTTCCTCACCGGTTGCGCGTGCTTCTGCTCACAGCCTTCGTGGTGGTGGCCAATGTTGTCGGCAATTTTGCTCTCGGTTGGGGTATGAAAAACCCCACGGGCTGGAACCCCACCGGGCTGGCCCCACTCGATGCCTTGTTCAGCCCCTGGGTGCTTCTCGGCATACTCCTGCTGGCTGTTTGGACCCTCGCCCGCATCACCCTGCTCTCCTGGGCAGACCTCAGCTTCGTCCTCCCCGTCACCAGCATTGGCTATGTGCTCAACGCTCTTGCCGGCCATTTCCTGCTGGGGGAACTGATCTCTCCCGCGCGCTGGCTCGGCACCGCTTTCATTCTCAGCGGCACCGTCCTCACCGCCGCCACCCCGCCCAAGGCCGCCTCATGAAGTGGGCTCTCGTCGGAGGCATCGTCAGCGCCACCATTCTTTGCGACTATCTGCAATCGAGCGCCATGAAGGCTCACGGCGAAGTCCGGTCGGCCCGCGCCCTTCCCCGCCTCTTTGCCCAGTGGCGCCTGGGGCTCAGCATTGTCTTCATGGCCATCAGCTTCTTCTGCTTCACCCAGTTGCTGGCGATAGCGGATCTGAGCTTCGCCGTCCCCGCCACCGCCCTCACCATCCCGGCGGAAACGCTGATGGCCCGCTATCTGCTGGGCGAATACGTAAACTGGCGCCGCTGGGCTGGCGCGTTCTTCGTCGCGGCCGGCGTGCTGCTGCTCGAATGGTAATCCTCTGGCTGATTGCCGCCGCCACCGCCGCCTACCAGTTGGTAGCCCTCGCCGCCAGCCTGCGGCAGTGGCGCCGCCACGCACCCAGCCCCGCCCCGCAACCCCTTTCTATCCTCAAGCCCGTCCGCGGCCTCGACGCCAACTTCCGCGAGGCACTCCGCTCTCATCTCGCTCAGGAATATTCCGCTCCCTGGGAAATCCTCATTGGTGCGGCCGACCCCCAGGACCCCGCCCTTGCCGTGGCCCAGGAACTCCACCGCGAGTTCCCCCACGTCACCCTCCGCATCCTCCATTGCCCCACCCCCGCCGCCAATCGCAAAGTAGGCGTCCTCATGGACCTCGCCCGCCACGCGCAGCACCCCCTGCTCCTGGTCAACGACAGCGACATCGTCGTCCCATCCAGCTACCTCAGCGACGTCACGGCCCCACTGGCCGACCCCAGTGTCGGCATTGTCACCACCCTTTACCGCGCCAGTGGCAACACCCCCGCCGCCCGCTGGGAAGCCCTCGGCGTCGCCCTCGATTTCGCCCCCAGCGTCCTGGTCGCACCCCTTGTCGGCATCCGTGAATTCGGCCTCGGCGCCACCCTCGTCTTCCGCGCCGCCGACCTCGCCGCCATCGGTGGTTTCGCCGCCATCCGCGATTACCTCGCCGACGATTACCAACTCGCCCGCCACATTACCCAACTCGGCAAGCACGCTTACCTGTCCGAAGTCATCGTGGAAACGGGTCTGGGTCAGGAAAATTGGGCCGCTGTCTGGCGCCACCAGGTCCGCTGGGCTCGCACGATTCGCGTCTGCCGCGGCGGTGGCTTTCTGGGCCTGCCCACCACCCAAACTGGCATATGGATACTCCTGGCTATGGCAATGGGGGCGTGGAGTATTGCGTTAGTACTGACGATAATAAGACTGATGACTGCTTTTGTGGCTGGCGTTCTAGTACTGCAATCGCCTTTGGCCAAGCGGGCCTTCTGGTTGGCCCCGCTCTGGGACCTTTGGGCCTTTGTCGTCTGGTTGGCCGCCCTCGCGGGTCGCGAAGTCGTTTGGCGCGACAGCGTGATGCATCTGACGCCCGAAGGCAAACTCATACGGCGGGAGAACTAATGCGTTACTGTCTCAGTTTTCTACTGGCGATCACCCTCTGCGCGCAATCCACCAAGGTCGATGCCGGCAAGGCCCGTAAGGCGCTGGACCGTGTCATTGCCCTCTCGGAAAACGGCAAGCTGGAAGAAGCCTTCAAGGCCGCCACCGAGGCTCTCGATGCAGACCCCGACCTCGCCGCCGCATGGCGCGAACGCGGCCGCATCCGCTGGCAGTTGGGCGAAACCGAATTCGGCGCAGCGGACCTCAACCGCTCCCTCGCGCTGGACCCCAACGACGCCACCGCCTGGGTTCTGCGCGGCGACATCCTCAGTTCCGCCAACAAGCTCACCGACGCCCTCCGCGACTACGACAAGGCCCTCGCCATGGGCCACCAGACCTTTCAGCTTTACAATGGCCGCGCCGTCGTCATGGTGAAGATGCGCAACTACGCCGACGCCATCGAAGACTTCACCCGTGCCATCCGCCTGCGCCTCGACAACCCCAACGCCTATAAGGACCGTGGCGTTACCTACACCCTCATGGGCAAATTCCAGGACGCCATCGAAGACTACAACCGCGCCATCACGCTCAACCCCGCCTATGCCGAGGCTTACCTCGAACGCGGTTATGTCTATGGCCAGTTGGGCCAGTTTGACCGCGCCATCCCCGACTTCACCCAGGTTCTCAAAACCCAGCCGGACAACGCCAAGGCCTACACCCTGCGCGCCGCCGCCTACCAGCAGATGGAACAGCCCCAAGCCGCCATCATTGATTATTCCGAGTCCTTGAAGCGCCAGCCCAATTCCGTGAGCGTCCTGCTGGCCCGCGGGGCCGCCTACGCCGAAATTCAACAGCTCGATGCCAGCCTGGCTGACCGTAACCGGGCCGTGGAACTCGCCCCGCGTCTGGCCGAGGCCTACATCGCCCGCGGCGGTTCCTACCACATGCTCGGTAAGCACAACGAAGGCTTTGCCGACCGCACCAAAGCCATCGAACTCAATCCCAAGCTGGCCGAAGCCTGGCTGGCGCGCGGCAGCGCTTACTTCCTTCTCGAACAGTATGAACGGGCCAAACCCGATCTCGAACAGGCCCTGCAGCTAAACCCGAAGCTCGAAGAGGCCCAGGAAGTCCTCGCCCGCACCCGCGAAAAACTGCAGCCCGCCACGTCCCAGCAGGCGGTTCATGAGTCCACACCGGCTCCGCCGCCCCAGGAAACCACCCTGTCCGCCATCCGCACCATCGCCGAACAGCAGGAAGCAGAACCCGCCCCCACTCCCCCCAGCCAGCCGGTAGTTCAGACTCCCGTCCAGACCGCCGTCCAGACTACCCCACCCAAGCCCGCCCCAGCTCAACCGCCAGCTCCTGCTCAAGCGCCAGCCGACGATGCCCCCCAGAAGCTCACCCCGCAAAACCTCAACTTCCTCGGCCGCGAACTGAATCAGGCTGGCGACTTCCGCAAGGCCATTGAGATGTTTACTCAGGCCGTTGCCATGAAGCCCGATTTCTCCCTGGCCTACAACGGCCGCGGCTACGCCCACATGCGCCTCGGCAGGTGGAAAGAGGCCGAAGCCGACTTCTCTCTTGCCATTCAGCACAACCCGCGCTACGCCAACGCCTACAGCAACCGCTCCGCTGCCCGCGCCAAATTGGGCGATGTGGCAGGCTCGCAGCAGGATTCCGCCATGGCCAAGCAGCTCGGCGCTCGCTAGCTCCCCGCCCAGCGCAACAGCATTTCCTGCAGCTCCTGCTGCCGCACTGGCTTCGCCAGATAATCCTGCATTCCCGCCGCCAGACAGCGCTGCCGATCCGTCGGCAAAGCGTTGGCCGTCAGCGCAACAATCACCTGTTCCGGTTTCATCGCGCGAATTGCCTGTGCTGCCTCAAACCCATCCATCCCCGGCATTTGGCAATCCATGAAAATCATTTCGAACTCACCGTTCATTACCAGCGAAATGGCTTCCAGGCCATTAGCTGCCAGTTGCACCGTACACCCCAGATTCTCCAGCATCCGCTGCGCCAGCCGCTGATTCACCGGATTGTCTTCCGCCACCAGCACCGGCAATCCCGGAGGAATTTGCCCCTTGGCCTCTTTGGGCAACACATCTGTCGTGCTCCCCGCTTCCCCCTCCATCTGCACCGGTATCTCAAACCAGAAACAGGACCCCTCCCCCGGTTGGCTGCGGAAGCCGATTTGTCCCCCCATGGCCTCCACCAGTTGCCGCGAGATGGCCAGCCCCAATCCTGATCCGCCATACTGCCGCTTGGACGAGCTGTCCGCCTGCACAAACTTTCCAAATATCCGCGGCTGCACTTCGAGCGGTATGCCAATGCCCGTGTCGCTGACTTCCACGCGAAACATCTCCTGGCCCGCGTCCATCACCCGCAACTCCACCTTGCCTCGCCCCGTAAACTTCACCGCGTTGCCCAGCAAATTTACCAGCACCTGCCTCACCCTTCCCGCGTCTCCCACACACTCTCCCTCACTCTGTGCGGCCCACACAAATTCCACCTGCACCGGCTTGCCCGCCACTTGCGGCCGCAATAACTTCACCACCCCTTCACACAATTCCCGTAGCGAAAACGGCACCGCGCACAGCCGCAACTTCCCAGCTTCGATCCGCGAAAAGTCCAGCAGGTCATTGATCAGCGTCAACAACGCATCCGCCGACTGGTGTATCAGGTCCACCTTTTCCTTCTGCCGCTGATTCAGTTCCGTCTGCTGCAGCAGTTCCGCAAACCCCAGCACGGCGTTCATTGGCGTGCGAATTTCATGACTCATATTGGCCAGAAAGTCTGCCTTCGCCCGGTTGGCCCGTTCCACCTCCGCCAGCGCTTCCCTCACATGCTGCTCGGCCTGCAACAACTCCTGCTCGTATTTCCTGCGCTTGCCGGCCGGGAACAGGACCATCAAACAGTGCTGTTCCCGCTGCAGCCGCTTGGCATTCACCAGCACCGGAAAGCGACGCCCCCCGGGCAATTGCAGATCCAACGCTACTTCCGCAAAATGCCCCTGCATCTCTAGTACCGGCAGATAGTGGAGCTCGTAGAGAATGCGTGCCCCCCGCGGCACCAATTCCGCAAACCGCTTCTCCGGCAGTTGCTCGCCCTTGGCCCACCCCAACCATTCCCGAAAAGTTTCATTCGCCTGGACGATCTTCCCATCCAGTGCCGTGACGATGTATCCACAGGGAGCATTCTCAAACAGAGCCCCCTCGGCCAGACCGCGGGACGCCGCCTTCATGGTTTGCCTGATGGCTCCAGGAATCTTCGCATCGCCTCCACAACTTCCGTAGGCGCGCTCAAGTTGGGGCAATGCCCCGTCGCGCCCAGAATCATCAGCTCACTGTCCGGCATCTGCGCGTGCATGTACTCGCCTACCGCCACCGGCGCGATCGGGTCCTGCTGGCACTGCAGGATCAACGATCGTGTCGGCACCTTGGGCAGGTCTGCCCGGTGGTCCGCCAAAAATGTCACCCGGGCAAACTTCTTGGCAATCTCCGGGTCCGACTGGCAAAACAGGGTTTCCAGTTCTTCCCCCAGTTCCGGCCGCTCCGGGTTCCCCATGATCACCTTCGACATCGCCTGCGACCATCCTACGTAGTTGCTCTCCAGAAACAACAACAGATCTTCAATGTCTTCCCGCGTGAATCCGCCGTGGTAATCCCCGTCGTTTAACAGACTGGGCGAAGGCCCCACCAGCACCAGCGCCCGGAACAGCTCCGGCCGCCGGATCGCCGCCAGCATTCCCATCGTTGCGCTCACCGAATGTCCGACGAACACCACATCCCGCAAACCCAGAAATTCACAGATCTCTACGATGTCTTCTGCATAGCCGTGCAAGGTCGAATACTTGCGCTCCTCGTAAGCGGCAATATCCGATCCTCCCGAGCCCACATGATCAAACACCACGGTGCGAAAGTCGGCGGCAAACTCCGGCACGACATACCGCCACATCGACTGATCACACCCAAACCCGTGGGCGAAAAGCATGGGCGCCTCCCCATGGCCCGATACGTTGATCTTGTTCCGGCGGTAAAGATCCATACTGCCTCCTTATCGGCCTCGCAGTGAGTGATCTGATGCTACATCGACAATCAGATTTTAGACCATTACTCAAGTTAAAGACAGCTAAAGAGACACTGCACTGCATGCTGGCAAATTGCACTACCTGTAGCAATACGATATATGTAGACTATCTACTTATGCCGAATTCCAAACCGGATCTCCTCCAGGGCACCCTCGATCTCTTGATCCTGAAAACCCTCGCCCCCGCCGCACTCCACGGCTATGGCATCGCCCAGCGCATCCTGCTCACCTCTGGCCAGGTCCTGCAGGTACAGCAGGGTTCGCTCTATCCCGCGCTCCATCGCCTCGAACGCAAGGGTCTGGTGGCGAGCGACTGGAAGCTCACCGATTCCGGCCGCATGGCCAAATACTATTCCCTGACAGCAGCCGGGCAGCAGCAACTGGCCTCCGAACTCGAACAATGGCGTACCTACACCCATGCCATCGGTCTGGTGCTGGAGGCATAGATGCGATTCCCCTGGCGGCAACGCGAAGACGACCTCGAGCGTGAACTCGCCCACCACCTGGCGGAGTTAACCGACGAACTCGTGCGGCAGGGTCACTCCCCAGCCGAAGCCGCTCGTTTGGCGCGCCTCGAATTCGGCAACATGGAACTCATCAAGGACCACTGCCGCGACGAGTCTCCCTGGGCCTGGCTGGCTGCCATCCGGCAAGATCTGCACTACGGCGCAAGGCAGTTGCGACGCACTCCCGTAGTCACTCTGGCCGCGGTTCTTTCCCTCGCCTTGGGCATTGGCGCCAATGGGGCCATCTTCTCCCTGATGAACACGGTGCTCTGGCGCGATCTGCCCGTCCCACAGGCCGCCCAGATGCGTCTGGTCCACTGGCAGGGCCAAGGCTTCCCAGAACGTTACGCGGACAACGCCAGTGGCAGCACCTTCCGGGATGGCGCTACCCAGGTGGCCGACTTTTTCTCCTACCCCGCCTTTCAGCAAATGCAGCTTGCCGCAAAAGGTCGCGCCATCCTCACCGCCTATAGCTTTCCGGAACTCGCCAGCCTTGCTTATGAAGGCAGACCCCTCGTGGGCCACAATCGTCCCGTGAGTGGCGACTTCTTCCCAGCCCTCGCCTTGCAGCCGCACCTGGGCCGCCTTCTCCAACCCGCCGACGATCTCCCTGCCGCCGCCAATGCTGTCGTCTTGAGCCATCGGTTCTGGTCTCGCCAACTCGGCGCGAATTCGGCCGTGATCGGCCGGCCCTTGCGCGTCAACGACCAGAACTTCACCATTGTCGGCGTCTTGCCGGCGAACTTCTATGGGTTGATTCCCGGCGATGCAGCAGAACTTTACACGACACTCGCCAAGTCTGCCCTCGCGCGGACCAATGCCCGCGCCTGGGATCTGCAAATGCTGGCTCGCCTCGCGCCAGGCGAAAGCACCGCCAGCCTTCAGCCCACCCTCGATGCCGCCTTCCGCCAGTCCTGGGTCAGCAAGTCCAACCCCAAGCCAGAAGAGCTCCGCTGGCAGCCGCAACTGCGCCTGGACGATGGCCGTCGCGGCCTCGGCGATCTCGCCCGCAGCTTTCGACAACCTCTCTTCGTCCTTGGCGCTCTGTTGGGGCTGGTTCTCCTGATTGCCTGCGCCAATGTCGCCAATCTGCTGCTGGCCCGCGCCAACGCCCGCACCCGCGAAATGGCCCTCCGCCTCAGCCTGGGCTGCACGCGCGCCCGCCTCATCCGGCAGCTTCTGACGGAAGCTTCAATCCTGTCGGCCTTGGGCGCCATCGGCAGCATCGGCGTTGCCTGGCTCTGTGCGGGGTTGCTCAGTGAGCTGATGCGGACGCCCCACAACCCTACCCCGCTGCCGCTCGCGATGGACATCCCGCTCTTCGCCATACTCATCGGCATCAGCCTTTTCACGCTCTTGCTATTCGGCCTCTGGCCTGCCTGGCGCTCGAGCCAGGTCGATACCAATATTGCTCTGCAGGAGGGCAGCGGTGCCCTGGCCGGACCCGCGGCGCGGCAATGGTCCGTCGGACGCTTTCTGGTGGTCACACAGATGGCCTTCTCGCTCGTGCTGGTCTGCGCCGCAATCCTCTTTACGGCCAACCTGCGCCGTCTCGCCAGCCAGGATCTCGGCTTTTCCACTGGCAATCTGCTGCTCTTTGACCTCCGCCCCGGCACCTCCGGCTACGCCGAAGAGGAATTGCCCCAGTTCTATGCCAAATTGGAGCAGCAACTGGCCGCCACTCCCGGTGTCGCCTCCGTCGGGTTCATTCGCTTCCGGCCCATGAACCAGGGCGGCTGGTGGGACGAATTTCGCGACCCCGCCAGCGGCGCCCCGCTGCCAGTGGCCATGAATCGCGTCAGCCAGAACTACCTGCCAACCCTCGGCATTTCCCTCACTCAGGGCCGTCACTTTACCCCGGCAGACAACCGGACCGGCGCTCCACCCGTCGCCATCATCACTGCCGACCTCGCCGCTCGCCTCACCGCCCACCTCCCGGCCGCCCGCTCCGCCGTGGGCCTCTCCCTGCAGCCGCTGGACCCCAGCTCCCCACGGGTGCAAATCATCGGTGTCACACCCCCGCTCGCCCTCGCCTCACTCAAGGAAAGACCATACGGCGTCTGGATGCCCTTCGCTCATACCGATAAACAGGTGACCGTCCTGGTTCGCACCCACATCGAGCCCCAAACCGCCTGGACCAGCATCACCAACACCATTGCTGCCCTCGACCCTCAACTCCCCCTCATTGATCCCTTCACCATGCAACAGCAACTGGACCGCCTGCTCCAGCGCGAACGCCTCTTTGACAAGCTTTGCAGCGCCTTCGCCTTGCTCGCCCTGATCCTGGCCACCATCGGCCTCTACGGCCTCACCAGCTACAACGCCGTCCGCCGGCGCGCGGAAATTGGAGTCCGGCTCGCCTTGGGCGCCAATCGCACTCAGGTCGTCTGGCTTGTTCTTCGCGAAGCGCTGCTTCTCACCATCCTGGGCGCTTGCCTGGCCGCACCCCTCCTCTGGTTCGGCGCAAGCCTGGTGGAAAAGGAGCTCACCGGATTCCATGCCCTCGACCCCACTACCATTGCTTTCTCATTCCTCCTCCTGCTGGTCACTGCCCTCGGCGCTGCCTGGTGGCCGGCCTGGCGCGCCAGCCGCATCCACCCCATGGCGGCTCTCCGCTAGGCACAGCCTGCTCCAATTCCCCGCAGAGCTTATCATCAAAGTTTAGGCCCATGTCCCAGCTCGAGTACCGCACCCGGAACGGTATCGCCGTTTCCCGCACCACCAAGAAGCTTCCCTACGCCAAGGGGCTCGTCCAGTGGCTGCGCGAACTCGATCGCAAACGCGGCGTCTTTCTCTCTTCCGGCTACGAATACCCCGGCCGCTACTCCCGCTGGGATTTCGCCAGCGTCGCCCCCCCGCTCGAAATCATCGCCCGCGGCCGTGACATGGAGTTCCGCGCCCTCAACCAGCGTGGCGAGGTCCTGCTGGCCATGCTCGCTCCCATTCTGGCCGCCCACCCCGATTGGGCCGCCTTCACCGTCGAACCCACCATCCTGCGCGGCCTCCTGAAGCCCCTCCCGCCCTTCTTCAGCGAAGAGGAACGCTCCCGCCAGCCCTCCGCTTTTTCCATCCTCCGCGCCCTCATCACCGAGTTCCGCAGCCCCGAAGTCCAGGACCTCTTCCTCATCGGCGCCTTCGGCTACGACCTCCTCTTCCAGTTCGACCCCATCGACCTGAAACTGCCCCGCGACGGCGTCAAGGACCTCCACCTCTACCTCTGCGACGAAATCTACCTCATGGACCGCAAGAAGGAAGTCATCGAACGCGTCTCCTTCGAGTTCACCCACGGCGCCCACACCACCACCGGCCTGCCCCGCGAAGCCGCCAAAGTCCCCACCCCGCGCAAACGCAAGCCCGGCCCCATCACGGCCGATCACCAACCCGCCGAGTACATGGCCAAAGTGGAAACCTGCCGTGAGGGTTTCAAGGCCGGCGATTACTACGAGGTCGTCCTCCGCCAGTCCTTCTCCGCTCCCTATTCCGGCAAACCCTCCGCCCTCTTTGAACGCATCCAGGTGGCCAGCCCCAGCCCCTATGAGTTCCTCATCCAGTTCGGCGAAGAACAACTCATCGGCGCTTCCCCGGAAATGTTCGTCCGCGTCGATGGCGACCGCGTCGAAACCTGCCCCATCTCCGGCACCGCCCGCCGCACCGGCGACCCCCTCGTCGACGCCGAAAACATCAAGCAACTGCTCAACTCCGCCAAAGAGGAATCCGAGCTCACCATGTGCACCGACGTCGACCGTAACGACAAATCGCGCGTCTGCCTCCCCGGCACCGTCGAAGTCGTCGGCCGCCGCCTCATTGAAAGTTACGCTGGCGTCTTCCACACCGTCGATCACGTCATCGGCACCCTCGAGCCCCACTACGATTCCCTCGACGCCTTCCTCACTCACATGTGGGCCGTCACCGTCATCGGCGCCCCCAAGAAAGCCGCTGCCCAGGCCATCGAAAATCTCGAAAAGGACGCCCGCGGCTGGTACGGCGGCGCCATCGGCCTCATCAGTGTTTCCAGCGGTAACATCAACACCGGTATTCTCATCCGCACCGTCCACCTCCGCGACGGCATCGCCCGCTATCCCGCCGGCGCCACACTGCTTTACGATTCCGACCCCGCCGCCGAAGAAAACGAAACCCGCATGAAGGCCACCAGTTTCTTCCGCGCCCTCGCCGAAAAGCCCGCCCCCACCGGGGCCACCAGCGCGGCCACTCCGGCCACTGAGCCCGTCCGCCTCCTCCTGGTCGACAACGAGGATTGTTTCATCCACACCCTCGCCAACTACGCCCGCCAGGCCGGCGCCACCGTCACCACCTACCGCAGCGGCTTTGACCTCAAGCTCATCGATGAACTCAACCCCGCCCTCGTCCTGATGAGTCCTGGCCCCGGCCGCCCCGCTGACTTCGGCGTACCCGCCACCGTGCGCTACTGTGCCGATCGCGGCATCCCCGTCTTCGGCGTCTGCCTCGGCCTCCAGGGTATTGTCGAAGCCTTCGGCGGCGTTCTCGACGTCCTCGATTACCCCATGCACGGCAAGCAGTCCCACGTCCACCACCACAACACTGGTGTCTTCTCCGGCCTGCCCAACCCCGTCGCTGTGGGCCGCTACCATTCCCTCTACGCCCGCAAGTCCGCCCTCCCGGCCGAGCTCGAAATCACTGCCGAAACGGCTGACGGCATCATCATGGGCGTTCGCCACCGCACCCTCCCCATTGAGGCCGTCCAGTTCCACCCCGAAAGCATGCTCACCCTCGAGGGCCAGGCCGGCCTCCACCTGGTAGAAAATGCCATTCGCCAGTTGGCCCGCCGCCCCGCTTTCCATGCGTAAGCTCGCCGCTTTCGCCGCCCTCGGCACGGCCACCTGGGCCTTCTACATCAACGTCTGCCAGCTCATCTTCCAGTGCGGCTGCACCTGGCTCTGGGCCGGCGCCGCTGCCCATTGCAACATTCATCGCCCCGGTGTGAAACACTGCCCCGTCTGCATGCTTCCTTCTCTTGAGTATCATGCCCTGCTGGCGATGATTCTCACCGCGCAGGCCTGCTGTCTGTGGAGGGACCAGTGGGCCGGCGCGGTCTTGAGCTTTCCCCTCCTCGCCGCCGCCCAATGTCTGGTACTCGGTTGGTATGTTGGGTACTGGAGCTAGTCCGGCTTGTCCGCATCACCCCAACAGGCAATACTGAATGTTTATGGAAGAATTTCTGCAGGACATTCTGATCTATGCCGTACTCGGGTGGATCGCCTATGTCCTGCTGAACAACACCGGCGGCGGTGGCAAACGCCGGCGCCTTCCCGTCGGGGCCTGACCCGTTTATGACCGACGCCATCGTCATCGGTGGCGGTCTGGCCGGACTTGCCGCCGCTACTGCCCTGGCTCAGGCCGGCCACCAGGTTCAACTCTTCGAGGCCAAACCCTTCCCCGGCGGACGGGCTACCTCCTACCCAGTCCCTTGCGGCGACGGCGAGCAAATCGAAATCGATAACTGCCAGCACATCCTGCTCAAGTGTTGTGTCAACCTGCAGGATTTCTACCGCCGCCTCGGCGTGGCCAACCAGATCGTTTTCCACCGCGAGTTCTACTTTCTCGAACCCGGCGGCCGTATGTCCACCCTCCGCCGCGGCGCCCTCCCCGCCCCGCTCCACTTCACCGAAAGCTTCCTCCGCGCCACCTACCTTTCCTTCACTGACAAGCTGGCCCTCGGCCGCGCCCTCGCCGCCCTCTGGTGGGAACGCACCCGCCGCCCCGGCCTCGATAATCTCTCCATGGCCGACTGGCTGCGCGAAAAGCACCAGCCCCCCCGCCTCGTCGAACGCTTCTGGCGGCAGGTGCTCGTCAGCGCCATCAATGTCGAGCTGGCTGAAATGGCCGCCTCCCATGGCTTCCAGGTGCTCTGGCTGGGCTTCCTCGCCGCCGCCGATACCTACGAAATGGGCATCTCCCAGGTCCCGCTCGCCCACCTCTACCAGGCTGCACTGCCCCACTTCCAGTCACACTTCCGTCAGCCAGTGCTCGAACTCGACCCCACTCGCGGCATCCGCACCGCCTCCGGCTGGCATGCCGCCCGCGTCTACATCAGCGCCCTCCCCGCCCGCGCCCTCTCCACCATCGCTCCCCAGCTCGCAATTCCTGCCTCAGAATTCACAGGCTCCCCCATCATCGGCATCCACCTCTGGTTTGACCGCCCTGTCACCCAACTGCCCCATGGCACCCTGCTCGATCGCACCCTGCAATGGTTCTACGCCAAAGAGGAGGGGCGCTATCTATCGGTGGTCGTCTCCGCGGCCGATCCGCTCCTCAGGATGCCTCAGGAAGAAATCATCGCCCTCGCCCTCCGTGAACTGGCGGAATTCCTTCCCACCCTTCCTGCCGCCACTCTGCTGCGCAGCCGCGTGGTGAAGGAAGTCCACGCTACTTTTCGCGCCCGCCCCGGTCTTGCCTCGCTACGGCCCGACCCGCCCACCCGCTACCCCAATCTCTTTCTCGCCGGCGACTGGACCAATTCCGGCTGGCCCTCCACCATGGAAGGCGCCGTCCGCAGCGGCTACCGTGCCGCCGGGGCAGCCACCCAGTTCCTGGGCCACCCCCATAACTTTCTACTCCCCGACATCGCCTGAGCCGCCCTCGGCCAGCCGCTTCACCTCCGCCAGCGCCCGCGGCCAAACGGCCTTCATCTGCTCGCCCCATTCGTCTGACAGGTCCTGCTCAATCACCAGCTCCACACCCTCAGCCACAGCGCGCAGCGTGTAGTTCTCATAGGCTGGCTGCCCGAAGTCGTGCCGTATCGAGAGAAACTCCGGCTTCCGCACCGTCTCCACCAGGCTTTCCAGCGCACAGTCCGGATGCTCATCGGCCACAAAGCGAATCATCGTCCCTTCAGTGAACGAGCCCTCATACCGCGACCCCTGCGCAAATGGCGCCGTCCACTCGGGGTAACTCTCCGGCGCAAACAGCACCTCCCACACCCGCTCGGGTGTTGCCGCTATCTGCACGGTCAATTGAAATCGTTCCATCGCCTATTCCCCCAGTACATGCGCAATCGCGCCCACCGCAATCGGGTGGTAATTCGCCTTGTTTTTGGCGAACAGCGCCTTGGCCCGCGTCTTGCCCGCCGGCGTCTTGGCCATTTCCTGATACAGCGGCTTCAGAAACTTCTGCCGCCCCACGCGGCCCAGAAACTCTTCCAGCGCTCCCTGCGCCGGCTGGTAGTTGTTCGCAATTACGTGCGTCAACCACGCGCACAGTATCTCGCTGTTGCGCGACGCCGTGAACTTGTATTCCCGGTCCAGCCTCCCCATCTGTTCGGTACTCAGCTTCGCGGGCAGCCCCCGCAGAAAGTGCAGCCACTGCTGCGCCACCCACTCCCGCGTATCCACCGCTTCCCCTTTTTCAAACCGCTCCAGTTGCTCGTCCACCTGCTGCAGCAGGTAGGAATCAATCTTCGGCGTGCTCGCCGGCAACCCCGGCTGATAAATCCATTCCTTCACATTCAGCTTCAGCTCGGGCAACTGCTGCTTCAGATAGCTCTCAAATGCCGCGGTCGTGATGCTCTGAAAGGCGAACTTGTCAAAGTATCCCCGTATGAAGCTGTCGAAACGGTCCCGCCCCACTTCGTCCTCGATAGCCCGCAACATCAGCGCCCCTTTGATATAGGGCACCAGCGTCACTCCCTCTTCCGGGTCCCGCCCCTTTAGATCGATGAACAGATGCTGATCGGCCTCCTTCAGCGTCGCCATCTCCTTCTTCAATTCATCAACCTCGATGGCAAACTCCATCTCGCTCCGCTGCCGGCCGTACAGCGCTTCCTGTATGCGCCGCTCCACATACACGGTAAAGCCTTCGTTCAGCCAGAAATCGCTCCAGGTGGCATTCGTCACCAGATTCCCGCTCCAGCTGTGTGCCAGCTCATGGGAAATCAGCGACACCAGACTCTTGTCCCCCGCCAGTATGGTCGGCGTGGCAAAGGTCAGCCGCGGATTCTCCATCCCCCCAATCGGAAACCCCGGCGGCAGTATCAGCACGTCATAGCGGTCCCAGCGGTAGGTCCCATAGAGCCGCTCCGCCGCGTTCACCATCGAGTCCAGATCTTCAAACTCCCGCGCCGCCTCATCCAGTAGCGGCTTCTCGGTGTAGATGCCCGTCCGCCCGCCAATCATCCGGAACTGCACTTCCCCCACCGCCAGCGCAATCAGATAGGGCGGAATCGGCTGCGTCATGTCAAACGAATAATTCCCCGTCGGCACACTCGTGCGCTGGTCGTTATTCGCGCTCATCACCGCAAAGAAGTTCGGCTGCGTGCGGATCTTCGCCCGGTAGGTGATCCGTATGCCCGGTGAATCCTGCAGGGGAATCCACGACCGCGTATAGATCGGCTGGCCCTGCGTGTAAAGGAAAGGCTGCTTCTTGCCGGCGGTCTGCGCCGGCTCAAGCCACTGCAGTGCCGCCGCGCTCGGGCTCGTCTCATAATGCACCCGCACTTGCCGTGTGCCGGACGGCAAAGTCACTTCCAGCGGCGCCCCCAGTATCTTGTCCGCTGGTCCCAGTTGAAAATTGCACGCCGCGAAGCTGCCGCCTTCCGGCGCGCACTCCACCTGCGAAATCGCCAGTTCCCTGGTGTCCAGCGTCAACTTCCCGCTGCCCTCAATCCGGTGCGTCACCGTCCCCGTCAATACCCGCCGCTCAAAATCCACCCGTAAATCCAGTTCCGCGTGTTCGACCCGCGCCTCGGCCGGGCGGGCATAGGAATGTATGTCAGGCGTCGTCACAGTGTTCGGTTTCACTTCTTCCAGTTTCGGGGCACAGGACGCAAGCAGGAATAAAGAAAGACAGAGGGCCGGCGCAGGACGCATGCCCTCTATTATGACGACTGCCGCTACTTGCTCACTTTCCGCGGGGAAAACTTGTTCAGATCTTCGATCAGCAATTTGGCGGCCGCCGGCGGCGCCGGGTTGGTTTCAATGATTTCCTTGTTCGTCAGCGTCTTCCCGTACAGGGCTTTGTTGGCGTTCAGGTCCTGCCGCAGCGTCGAACCCTCCAGCGAAAGGCCGGCAAAGGCCCCCCGGCTCCGCGACCAGCTCAGTATTTCCGCCGTCATCAGCACATCCGTCTGCGCGCTCGAGGTCCGGCCCACCGGCCCCGCCGCCACACTCGCCTCGCCCCCCAGCTTGAATTGATTGCTCAGCAACCGGTTCACGCCCTTCTTGTTCATCACCAGCATCACAATGTCGTTCTCGCTGCCGCCAATTTGAAAACCCACACTGCCGCCCTCCACCGTAATGCTCGCCGGTGAGCCCCATCCGTTGCCATCCGCCTTGCGGCAGGTAAAGTACCCGCGGCCAAACTTGCCCCCGATGATGAAGGCCCCTTTCTTCAGCCCCGGCACGATCACCGCGCATTCCGCCTTGTCCAGCAATTCCTGCGGTATCGCCTTGTCCGATACCTGCATGATCTCGTCCAGTACCTCGCCGGCCGCGGCCAGCCGTTTCTCTTCATTGCTTTGCGCAAACAACGTCGTGACGCAAAGCAGGGCTGTCATCAAAGGCGTGTATTTCATAAGTTTTCGGTTTCCTCTCCTTTTTGATTATCCCCGCTTGCTTTGCGTTTCCGCCCACTCTCTCTTCCCGCCGCCTGGCGCTAGACTGTAAGTTTATGACCCTCGACGAAATCGAGCGGGAGTACACTGAGCTCCGCCAGCAAGCTGAATCTGTGCGGAGCTATCTTTGACGCCCCCCGCAAGAAAACCCAACTCGCCGAACTCGAAACCCTCATAGGCGACCCCGAGTTCTGGAATAACCCCGAAAAAAGCCAGGAAGTCATGCAGAAGCGCAAGCGGCTCGAAGAGTCGCTCGCCACCGATAGCCGCGTCGCCGGCCTCAGCAGTGACGTCGCCGCCCTGATTGACCTCGCCCGCGAAGGGGAAGATGTCGGCGAAATGCTCAATTCTGAACTCGCCAGCCTCCGCGCCATGCTCGCCGAACTCGAGACCGGCATGCTGCTCAGCGGCGAGCACGACCACCGCGGCGCCATCATCAACATCCACCCCGGCGCCGGCGGCACCGAAAGTCAGGATTGGGCGGAAATGCTCCTCCGCATGTACCTCCGCTGGGCTGAGCGCAAAAAGTTCACCACCACCATCACCGACCAGCTCGAAGGCGACGGCGCCGGCATCAAGAGCGCCACCGTCGAAATCGAGGGCGAGAACGCCTACGGCCTCATGTCGAGCGAAATCGGCGTTCACCGCCTCGTCCGCATCTCCCCCTTCGATGCCAACGCCCGCCGCCATACCAGCTTCGCCAGCGTCTATGTCTTCCCCATGATCGATGACGAGATCAAGATCGAAATCAAGCCCGAAGACATCCGCACGGACGTTTTCCGCGCCTCCGGCGCCGGCGGCCAGCACGTCAACCGCACCGAAAGCGCCGTCCGTATGACGCATATCCCCACGGGCATCGTCGTCCAGTGCCAGAACGAGCGCTCCCAGCACAAAAACCGCGCCAGCGCCCTCAAACAGCTCAAGGCCCGCCTCTTTGAGCACGAAATGGAAAAACGCCGCGCCGAAGAAAAGAAAACGGAAGATTCCAAACTCGACATCAACTTCGGCAGCCAGATCCGCAGCTACGTCCTCGCCCCCTACCGCATGATCAAGGATCACCGCACCAAGTTCAGCGTCGGCGACGTCGACCGCGTCCTTGACGGCGATCTCGATGAGTTCATGCACGCCTGGCTTGTCTTCAGGAAAACCGGCAAGACCGCCGGCGACGGCAAGGACGATCTCCCCGATTGATGCCCGGCGACGCCCAGATCGAGCGTGCCGCCGCCATCCTCCGCGAAGGCGGCGTTGTCGCATTCCCCACCGAAACCGTCTACGGCCTCGGCGCCAATGCCCTCGACCCCGCCGCGATTGACCGCATCTACGAAATCAAACAGCGCCCCCGCACCTCGCCCCTCATAGTTCATGTAAACAGTGTTCACATGGCTCGTGAACTGGTGGCAGACTGGCCTGAAACAGCGGAAACATTGGCCCGCCTCTTCTGGCCGGGCCCCTTGACGCTGGTGCTGCCCAAGTCCGAACGCATCCCCGCCGGCCTTACCGCCGGCCTCGACACGGTCGGCATCCGCATGCCCGCCCATCCCGTCGCTCTGGCCCTCATCTCCGCCGCGGGGCTGCCCGTTGCCGCCCCCAGCGCCAACCCCTTCATGGGCATTTCCCCCACCCGGGCCGAACACGTGCACGCCAGCCTCGGCGCCCGGGTGGATCTCATCCTCGACGCCGGGCCCTCCGCGGTTGGCATTGAATCCACCGTCCTCAGTCTGGCCGGTGATGTCCCGGTCCTGCTTCGCCCCGGCGCGGTTACCATCGAAGAACTGGCCGCCGCCATTGGCCCCATCTCGCGGCGCGCCGAGGGCGAAATGAGCAGTGCTTCCCCGGGTCTGCACGCCCGTCATTACTCCCCCCGCACGCCTCTCTACCTTTGGCGCCCGGACCAGCCCGCCCCCGCCGCGGGCCCCGGCGTGCTCTTCTCCCTCGGCGGCCAGATTCCCGGTGTCCCCCGTGTCATGATGCCGCTCGCGGCACCCGCCTACGCGGCCATTCTTTATGACCGCCTGCATGAATGGGACTCCGCCGGCCTCGCCTGGCTCGCCGTCGAAGCCCCGCCCGAGGATCCCTCCTGGGAAGGCGTTCTGGACCGTCTCGCCCGCGCTGCTTCTCGTTAACCCATTCATGGCCGGTGAATTGCAACCGATACGTCTCGATGATGCGTGTTATCGAAACGGCCCGTTTTGGCACTATCCGTTTTGCGGAGAACGAAGTGATTGCCTTTCCGGCTGGCTTGCCAGGCTTTGAGGAAGAACGCCAGTTTCTGCTCGTGGAGTCGCCGGAAAGTATGCCCCTGCGCTTCCTGCAGAGCATCGCCACCCCGGCCCTCTGCTTTGTCTGTGCGCCGGTGGAACTGGTGCAGCCCGATTACGAGCGGTGCTTGAGCCGTTCCGATCGTGACCTGCTGGCCGCCGGGGCCGATTCCGCTGACCCTGTCCTCGAATGGCTCGCCATCCTCTGCTTTGCCAAACCGGAAGAGCCCACCGCCAACCTGCTCGGGCCGCTGGTGCTCAATCGCCAGTCGGGCCGCGGCATTCAGGCCGTCCGCGAAGATACGCTCTACTCCGCGCGCCAGCCTCTCTTTGCCGCCGCTGCAGGTCAGGAGGCTTCGCCATGCTCGTAATCCGCCGCAAAGCCGGAGAAGGCTTCCTCATTGGCGACTCCATCGAGGTGGACATCCTCGAGGTCGACGGCAACCAGGTCAAAATCGGCATTCGCGCCCCCCGCGAAACCGCCATCCTCCGCCGTGAAATCGCCGCTACCCGCGCCACCAATCTCGACTCCGCCGCCTCTGTCGAAGAGAAGGCTCTCAATGAAGCTTCCAAACGCCTTCGCCTAGTCCCTCCACCCAAACAGGGCTAGAGTCCCCGCGCCTAAGGCAACTTTCTGTTTCAAGCTGGCCTGCCGTGTTCCGATATGGCACTCAGCGAGCAAAACGCCAGGGTGGTGCGAAGCCACCGTCCTTGGAAAGGATTTCCAAGGGGTTGAACACAAAGGAGTGACACATGTCTTTTTCTTCGAACACCAACATTGCGTCCCTGCAGGCGCAAAGTTACATCAACAACACCAGCAGCTTTCAGGGCAAGACGATCAACCGGGTCACCAGCGGCCTCCGCATCGTGAACTCGGGCGATGACGCTGCTGGCCTCGCCATCGCCAACGGTCTGCGCAGCGATCAGGCCGTGCTCAACCAGGGCATCCGCAACGCCAACGACGGTCTCAGCCAGCTGCAGATCATCGATGGCGGCATCAACAACATCTCCAAACTGCTCGACCGTGCTCGTACCCTGGCCACCCAGTCCGCTTCGGGCACCTTCACCGGCTCCCGCGCCGTGCTGAACAACGAATTCCAGAGCGTGCTGCAGGAAGTTGACCGTCAGGCCCAAGCCATCGGTCTGAACACCGGCGGCGGCTTCGCCCGCGCCCTCTCGGTCTTCATCGGCGGCGGCAAAACCTCCAACGGCATCTCGGCCATCTCCAATGGTTCGGTTTCGGTCGATCTCAGCCAGTCCACGGTGGACAGCCAGAGCCTCGGCCTCAAGGGCGTGCAGGCGCGCGGCACGGCCGGCACCGATATCGGCACCGGTTCCTCCACCACCAGCCTTTCGCAGATTCTCTCCAACAGCACCAATCAGAACTCCCAGTCCGCCGCCAACACCGCCGTGTTCACCCTGCGTGGTCCCGGCTTCTCGGATCAGGGTGTGAACATCAGCGTCAACACCAACGCCGTCGGCAGCACGACCGATCTGGTCGCCCGCATCAACGGCGCCATTGACGCGGCGGCCAACGCGGGCACCCAATCGGCCACCGCGCTGAAGAATGCCAACATCCGCGCCTCGGTCGTCACCGATGCTTCCGGCCGTCAGCAGATCTCCTTCTCCTCCCCCACCACGGCCTTCCAGGTGGAAGGTGGCGATCGCACCGCCAATGCCCTGCTCGGCAAGTTTGAACAGAACGCCTCGCTCACCGGCAGCAACACCGCCGTCAACGTCAACACCAACGGTGGCACCAACGGCCAGTTGACGCTGAACATCGACGGTCGCGGCGCGGTCACCTACAACCTCACCGACAACGGCGCCAACGGTACCACTTCCAAGGGCTCCATTGCCGCCCAGCTGAATGCCCAGAGCAACTTCAGCGACCGTGCGATTGCCTACCTCGATGGTGACCAGCTCGTCATTCGGTCCAAGGGCAACAGCGCCGATTCCAGCATCCAGGTCACCCAGACGGGTCTGTCTGACCAGCTCGGCCTCAGCCTCACCGCCGCCACCGCCGCTTCCGCCTCCACCGGCGCCGACGTCAGCGTCCGCGTCCAGGGTGCTCGCGCAGTTGCCGGCGGCGCCGTCTATGTCGGCAACGACACCGGTAACACCGTGGAAACCATCACTGGCACCACCAATGCCGTCAGCCTCACCGTCGGCGGCGTCACGCAGAGCCTCACGCTCGATTCCGGTGTCGGCCTCAGCAAGGAACAACTCGCCCAGAACCTC
>VFQU01000552.1_pt1 | contig 31652 bp, 27 predicted proteins | sample 3512311 | NCBI WGS metagenome assembly VFQU01 (sample SAMN10412377, study PRJNA504923) | tailings metagenome | isolation source: Relicate 3 Philex TSF3 active mining site | place: Philippines: Tuba, Benguet | collected 2017-08-29
GTGCCGCGGATGTCGGCGCGGTGGGGGAGGTGCAGCTCGAGGTACTGGCCGGCCTCGAAGGCGAGCGGACGCGCGGGCTCGAAGCGGTACTCGGTCGCGTGCTCCGACAGCGGCGCGCGCTCGACGAGCCGCAGAGTGGTGCCGCCGCGGCGCGACACCGCGAAGGCGACCAGGTTGCCGACGATGAGGGCGAGCTCGGGGGAGTTGTAGACCGGGCCGATGCTGAACGGCACCGAGAAGGCGACGGCCGTGACGGCGGCGGCCAGCCAGCGCTGCCAGCGCAGCGGCGGCAGGGTCAGCGGCTCGCTGAGCATGAACCCAGCGAGGAACACGACGGGGAAGAGCTGCAGCACGGTCGTGACCGCTCCGAGCGGTGCCGTGCCGGTCGCGACCAGGCGGGCGCCGATGATGACGATCGCCAGCACCAGGAAGATCAGGCCGACATCGAGGCGGCGGGTGCGGTCGAGCAGCAGCAGGGCGCCCAGGGCGACCGCGGGCAGCAGGGCGGGCGTGGCGATCCACCAGATGCCCGCCGCCAGCCCGAACGGGAATGCGAGGAGCCCTGCCACCCACACGCCGGTGGCCGCCGGGTTCAGCAGGTGCCGGCCGCGCCAGACCAGGAGGTACTTCGACAGCGCCGCGAGCACGCCGGCCCCCGCCGCCACCACGAGACCGGCGGTGGTGAGGCTCGGCGGCACGAGGCAGGTGATGATGAGCGCGGTGATCACGCTCGACTCGCGATGCGGCACCACCTTCGCGAGCCGGGCGGCGGCCTCGTTGGCGCCGAGCGTGGCGACGATCACGACGCCGAAGGTGCCGAGGATCGCGTAGGGGTCGCGGCCGAGCACGCCGAGGAACGCGAACAGCACCGCCTGCGCCAGCACGATCGCGAGAGTGATGGTGGCCAACCGGTACATGCTCACCCGGCCGGTCAGCGCGTCGATGCGTGCCCTCATGCGAACAGCTCCCCTCGGAATCCGGCGCTCGCCTCGAGACGCCCGTCAGCAGACAGTCGAACCCATTCCACCGGGAAAACCGCCGAGAGACGCGCCGGGTCGGTCAGGAACATCGCCGTCGCCACCCCGTCGGCGATCAGCGCCGAGTCGGCGATCACCCACGTGGCCACGACCGTCTCGACCGGGCGCCCCGTGACGGCGTCGATGATGTGGTGCAGTCCGTCGCCCCATGCCCGCCGCGTCGTGGCCGAGGCGCACAGGGCCTGATCGTGCAGCTCGACGACGCCCAGCGCCGTCGTCGGGTCGAACGGGTTCTCGAGGGCCACGCGGATGCTGCGCTCGCCCCGCACGCGCACGTCGCCGCTCGCGTCGACCACCGAGTCGGGCAGCCCCCGCTCGGCGAGCAGCTCGCCCACCAGGTCGACGAGGTACCCCTTGCCGGCCGCCCCCACATCGAGCAGCAGCGGCGCCGCGGTGTCGAGCACCAGGCCGTCGCCGGTGCGGCGCAGCGAGAGCGAATCCTGCCAGCGGGGGGCCGGCAGCGGGTCGCCGCCGGGCAGCAGGCGGTAGGCGGCGTCGTAGCCGAGCCGTTCGAGGCTGGCGCCGACGAGGGGGCTCAGGCGGGCATCCGTCGCCGCGTGCAGGCGCTCGTAGAGGTCGAGCAGGGGCGCGGCGTCGGCGGGCAGGTTCCACGTCCCCGGCTCGTGGGCGATGCGCGCGACGAGCGAGTCGTCGCGGAAGCGCGACCAGTCGCGATCGAACTGCTCGATGCGGGCGAGCACCGCGGCGCGGTCATCCTCGGAGAGGGGCTCACCCAGCGACGAGACCGGGGTCGAGGAGCCGCCGACCCCGATGCGCCACGGTGCCCCGATCGCCTCGAACGCGGTCGGCTCGGGGGCGCGGGGTGTGATCACAGGCGCGGTCGCGCTCAGCTCTCGACGGCTTCAGCCTTGATGGCCGTGATGGCCTCGCGGAACCCGTTGCTGGTGAGGGACGAGCCGGCGACGACCGTCACGTCGAGCCGGTCGATGTCCTCCCCGATCACGAGGTCGCCGATGCCGCTCGCGAACTGGCCCTGGTAGTTGGCCGTCGTGGGGTTGTTCGGGTTCGTCGTGATCTCGACGTCGGTGATGATGTCGTTCTCGAGCTCGATGAGCACGATGATGTTCTCGCTGCCGTTCGGCGACTCGTAGGTGCCGTTCGCCTGATAGGTGCCGTCGCGGTAGCTGGCGTCGACCGGCACCTGCGCCTCGGTCGCGGCCGTCGAGCAGCCGGTGAGCGTTCCGAGCAGGGCGGCGGTCGCGCCGATCGGGGCGGCGACGCGCGCAGCGGTCGTGCGGGTGCTCGTCGTCAGCATGCGGGTCATCGGGTCTCCAGGGCTCGGGCGGTGCGCGAGGGCGAGCGGCTCGGGGCCGGCGTTAGGCACCAGCCTGTCGGGTCTTGGTGGGGATTCGCTGTGCTCTCGCAAGAGGCGACTTGAGATTGAAGGTTTCGTAAGCCAGACTTACAAACGTGGCTCAGGCTGGTCAACCCACCCCCGCGCGGCGACCTCTGCGCCCCACCATCAAGGCGTTGCCCGAGCACGCCCGGGTGCACAATCGGTCCCTCGTCCTCCAGACCGTGTATCGCGCGGGGCCGCTCAGTCGGGCCGACATCGCCCGGATGACCGGGCTCACGCGCGTGACGGTCGGAGAGGTCGTGACCGCGCTGCTCGACGAGACTCTCCTGCTCGAACTGGGGCCGCGTGCGCGTGCCCCGCGTCCGGGAAAGCCCGGGAGCCTGCTTGACCTCAACCGCGACGGGCATCGCATCGTCGCGGTCGATCTTGGCGGCAGCCGTGAGTTTCGGGGCGGAGTCGTCGATCTCGACGGCACCATCGGTGTACGGCGCGCCGTGCTCTCCCGCGGGTTGGTCGGAGACGAGGCGCTGGAGGCGGCCATCTCCTTGATCAGGAGCCTCATCGAGGAATCGGATCGCCCGGTACTGGGTGTGGGAGTCGGGTCGCCGGGAATTGTTGACGACGCGGGGACTGTCCTCACGTCCGCTAACCGCGACTGGTCCGGCCTCCCGTTGCGGGCCGCGATCGAGTCAGCACTGCGCGCTCCGGTCGTCGTGGTGAATGACGCCAATGCTGCCGCCCTCGCGGAGTTCTCCTTCGGGGTCGCATCGCCCGACCTCATGGTCGTGATGGTGGGCGACGGTGTCGGCGCCGGGCTCATCCTCCAGGGGGAGCCGTTACGGGGGAGCCGATTCGCGGCGGGCGAGATCGGGCACATCGTCGCCGATGATGCGAGTGAGCATGATTGCCGCTGCGGAAAGCGCGGCTGCCTGGAGGTCTGGCTCTCGGAGACACGGATCCGCGAGCGGATCGCGGGTTCTCCCTCGCGTGACCTCGTGCTTGCGGATGCGGGAGCACGACTCGGCGCGGTCATGGCCCCGATCGTCGGTGCCATCGACCTCCGCCATCTGGTTCTCGCCGGCCCGGCCGACCTCCTCGAGGGGGAGTTGCTGGCGGCCGCCTCCCGAACTCTCATCGAGCGGAGTGCTCTGCCCACTGTCAGAGGGGCGGAGATGTCGATCAGCACGCTCGGAGAGGACATCGTTGTTCGCGGTGCCGCTGTTCTCGTGCTCGCCGAACGATTGGGCGTGTCATGAGGTCGGATGGCGCCCGCACGACGTGCCGGAGCGGTGATGAGCGCCTGGGCTCACCACCGCTCCGGTCGCGGGGGAGGGCGCGCGGTGCCGTCCGCGGTAGCCGCGCGCCCTCCCGATTTCATGAGCGCTCAGCCTGATCAGCACCACGCAATACGGAGAGGTCTCCCAACGGTGACAGAAGTCGTCCTTGTTCCCGACGCCGCAGCTGCCGGCGAACTCATCGCTGACGCGATCGTCGCGCTGGTCGAGAAGACCCCTGATGCGGTTCTCGGTCTGGCGACCGGCTCAAGCCCCCTGCCGGTCTATGAGAGTCTGCAGAGGCGGCAGCTCGATCTCCGGCGGGTGCGTGCGTTCGCGCTCGACGAGTACGTGGGGCTCGAAGCGGGTCATCCGCAGTCGTATCGGACGGTCATCGACCGTGAGGTGACCCGTCCGCTCGGTCTCGATCCTGATCATGTCCGTGTGCCCGCGGATGATCTCGAGAGTTCCGGCCTCGACTACGAGTCGGCGCTCGCCGGGGCAGGAATGCGTTTCGAGGCGATGATCGCTGCGGCGGGCGGAGTCGATCTGCAATTGCTGGGCATCGGGACGACGGGGCACCTCGGGTTCAACGAGCCTGGTTCGTCGTTCGCCTCCCGCACGCGGGTGAAGACGCTCACTGAGCAGACTCGTCGGGACAACGCGCGATTCTTCGCGTCTCTCGACGAGGTGCCGATGCACTGCATCACGCAGGGCCTCGGCACGATCCTCGCGGCACGTCACCTGGTGCTGCTCGCGTTCGGAGAGGGCAAAGCGGCGGCGGTCGCCGCCGCCGTCGAGGGTCCGGTCACATCCTCCGCGCCAGGATCGGCCATCCAGCTGCACTCGCATGTGACCGTCGTCGTCGACGAGGCCGCGGCATCGCGCCTCGAGTACCTCGACTACTACCAGCACGCGTGGAGGAACAAGCCGACGTGGCAGGGTCTGTGATCGCGGCACCACCGCTGCGCACCGACCACCGTCGACTCGTCATCGTCGGTGCCCACCCCGATGATCCGGAGACGTGCGCCGGAGGGCTCGCCGCGCTCGCCACTCGCGCGGGGCACGAGGTTGCCCTGGTCTACCTGACCGACGGTCAAGCCGGGGTGCCCGGTATCGATGCGGCCGGCGCAGCGGCACTGAGGAGGGCAGAGGCTGTCCGAGCTTGCGCCGCTCTGGGTGCGGTTCCGGTCTTCCTCGGGATGGCGGACGGCGGCTCGACCGTCGACGACGCGTCGCTCCGGAGCGTGCGGGATGCCCTCGAGCGCCTGGGCCCGGACATTGTTGTGACGCATTGGCCTATCGATACGCATCGGGACCATCGGGTCTGCTCGTCGCTCGTGCTCGATGCGTGGCTCGATCTCGGCACCAGCTTCCCGCTCTATTACATGGAGGCACTGAGCGGGTACCAGACTGCCAACTTCGAGCCCACCGACCTCATCGACATCACCTCCGTCGCCGCGGTCAAGGAAGAGGCGTGCTTCGCCCATGTGAGCCAGGGAATCGACGCTGTGTCGTATCTCGCAGGGCACGGGCATGGCCTCATGGCGCGTGCGCGCGGCCGCGAGTGCGGCGTTGAGCAGGCGGAGGCGTACATCCGTCAAGAGGGCGGCCCCCGTGGGGGCCTTGAATCCCTGCTCAGCGGCCCTTGTGTCGTGCGGGCTGCTCGCTCAGAGCCCGGCCTGCGTCGGTGAGCGCTCGCTGAACGGCGTCGAACGTGAGCGAGTCGGCGCTGCTCGCCAGTGCCGCGGCGGCGAAGCTATGCCCGGTTTGGACGCGGTTCACCGGCTCCTGGTCGCCGAGCAGCGCAGCGTGCAGATACCCTGCTGCGAACGCGTCGCCGGCCCCGACCGTGTCGACCACAGGAGTCGCGTCGACCGGGACGTGCGTCGAGCGCCCATCCCGGAGGACGTCGACCCGTAGCCGGTCACTGTCCTTCACCACGATCTCACCGTCTCCGAGGACGGAGGCGATGTGGTGGGGATCGCTGGTACCCCAGAGGTCGTTCGCCTCATCAGCGCCGACGAAGACGATGTCGGCCAGTTGGGCGAGAGGCGCGATCGCCGCGGACGCTTCCGATGCGGTCCACAGTTGCGGCCGGAAGTTGATGTCCAGACTGATCAGGCATCGCGCGTGTCGCGCGGTATCCATGAGTCGGTGCAGGAGGTCGGTGTTCCCGGAGTGCAGTGCGGCGGTGATGCCGGTCAGGTGCAGGGCGCGCGATCGTGCGACTGCCGCTTCGAGCGTCGCGAGGTCGGGCAGTCTCGACCCGGCCGACCCCCGACGGTAGTAGTGCACGCGGCGACCGCTGGTGCTTCTCTCGCGCACGTAGAAGCCCGTCGGCGCGATCTCGTCGGTCTCGACGATGAGATCGAGACCTGCCGCGCTCGCCGTGCGCCGGATGAGACCGCCGAACGGGTCGTTCCCGAGGCGGGTCGCGAAAGACACGGCATGGCCCGCGTGTCGCAGCGCGAGGGCGACGTTGAACTCTGCGCCGCCCACTCTCACGACCATCGAGCTCTCGTCGTCCGTCTCCTCTCTCAGCTCCGTGCCGACGACGAGTGCCTCTCCCGCGCAGACGAGGTCGATGCTCTTCTTCGCAGAGCTGTTCGTTGCTGTGCCCTCGTCGCCTTCGCTCACCCCGTCCTCCGCGGTCGGCGCGGGGGGATCGAGATGGGGCGGGATCCCGATCGGATGGATTCTGCGCCCGCGATGGCGGCCGCCACCGCGTTGCGGGCCTCGTACGGGTTGGTCGAGACGTCGACCCGCCCCTCCACGCCGTCCAGGAATTCCGCCATCGTGCGGCGGTCGGCCGAGGAGTGCCCCACGGCTTCATCCTCGACGGTGAAGGTCAGGTCCGGCGAGGCGGCTCGACCGTGCCGACGTGTCCACACGCCGATCGTGCTGCCCCCGGTGTCACCGAAGTTCTCCAACCGGCCGGCGTCGCCGATGACCGTGTAGTTGCGCCAGTAGTCGGGCGTGAAGTGGCACTGCTGGTACGAGGCGAGCACGCCGTTCGTGAGGCGCAGATTGATCATCGACAGGTCTTCGACATCGATCACCGGGTTGAGGCCCGTCACCGACCGAGGCGGCCAGTTGTCGAGTGATTCCCAATCGGAGAGTTGCCGCCCGCTGTTATCGCGCCGATCCTGAACTTCGCCGTACACCGCGAGGGTGCCGATGCCCTGCACCATCTCGCTCGGTGCTCCTGCCAGTTGGTGGATCACATCCAGGTCGTGCACCCCCTTCTGGAGGAGCAGAGTGCCGGAGCGGGAGCGATCCGCGTGCCAGTCGTGGAAGTAGTAGTCACCGCCGTTCCCGACGAAGTGTCGAACCCACACGGCCTGTACGGCGCCGATGAGACCGTCGCGGATGATCTGCTGCATGGTGGTGACCACCGACATGTGACGCATGTTGTGGCCCACGTAGAGCAGGCTCCCCGAGCTTTCCGCCGCATCGATCAGACGGTCGGCGCTGTCGATGCCGATCTCCATCGGCTTCTCGAGGTAGACCGGTACGCCCGTGGTCAGCAGGGGCTCTGCGACCTCGGCGTGGGTGTTGTCCGGCGAGGTGACGATCGCGATGTCGGGCCGGGTCGAGCTCAGCAGCTCGTCCACCGATGCGAACACCTCGACGTCCGGGCCGTACAGCGATCGGGCGCGCTCCCCGCCTTCCGGGGTCGGGTCAACCGCGTAGGCGATCCGTGAGCCTGGCCGCAGCTCAGCGACATGAAGCCCGATGATCGACCGCATCCCCACGCCGATGATGGCTGCGCTATAGGTTCTCACGGCGCTCGTGGTCACGTGACCGCTCCGAGTTGCCATGGAACGAACTCGTTCTCGCCGTAACCGAGCTCCTCGCTCTTCGTGGGCTCCCCCGAGGCGATGTCGAGCAGCAGGTTGTAGATCTCCAGGCCCTTTTCTTCGATGCTCACGCCGCGCTCGACGATGTCACCGCAGTCGAGATCCATGTCGTCGCGCATTCGACGGTAGGTATCGGAGTTCGTCGACAGTTTCACGGTCGGGCTCGGCCGCGTGCCGATCGCCGACCCGCGTCCGGTGGTGAAGGCGATGAGCGTGCATCCGCCAGCAATGAGACCGGTCACCGACACCGGGTCATAGCCAGGTGTGTCCATGAAGCTCAACCCACGCTCCGTGATGGGCTCGGCGAATTCGTACACGGCGGTCAACGGAGCCGACCCGGCTTTAGCGACCGCTCCCAGCGACTTTTCCAGGATCGTCGTGATGCCACCGTCCTTGTTGCCGGGGGAGGGGTTGTTGTCCAACGATCCCCCGGCTGCGGCGGTGTACTCCTCCCACCAGGTCAGTCGGTCGAGGAGGGCCTCGGCGATATCGGGACGCACCGCTCGCTCGATCAGCAGCTGCTCCGCGCCGTAGATCTCCGGTGTCTCGGCGAGGACGGAGCGCCCACCCTGCGCGACGATCAGATCGGAGGCATGGCCCAGCGCAGGGTTCGCCGTCAATCCCGACCAGCCGTCCGACCCGCCACAATTGAGGCCGAGCACCAGCTCACTGACGGGAATCTCCTCGCGTGCGACATCCGCGACCACCGGAGCCATGGACTCCAGGGCGGCCACCCCATGTTCGATCGCGGCCTTCGTGCCCCCGATCTCCTGCACCGTGAAGGAGGCCAGCGGCACGCCGGGCCGCAACTCGAGGTCGTCGAGCATGCCTTCCATGAGATTCATCTCGCAGCCGAGACCCACGAGCACGACTCCGCCGACGTTGGGATGCGTCGCATACCCGCGAAGCGTGCGACGCAGGGTCTCGATCCCCAGAGAGCCACCATGGCCGCACCCCTGATCATGGGTGATCGCCACGATTCCGTCGATCGTGGGGAACCGCTCGAGCAGTCCACGCGCCTCCGCCTGCGCTGCGATCTTGCGCACGACCGTTGCCGAGCAGTTCACCGTGCTGATGACCGCGAGGTAGTTGCGCGTCCCCACGGAATCGTCTGTGCGTCGATAGCCCTGGAAGGTTCGTCGCTCTGGGAGTGGCGGAGTGCGCTGCGACGGGTGGTCCATGAGCGGTTCGGGCGCCCGGCGTGATCGTTCGAGGTCGGACGGTATGAACTTCAGGTTGTGTTCGTGCACGTGCTCGCCGACGGCGATGGGGCGGAGGGCGAGTCCGATGATCGTGCCGTACTTCGTCACCGGCTCGTCTGCTCCGACCGCTGTGATGGCGACCTTGTGCCCGCGCGGGACGCTCTCGCGCAGTGTGACCGGGCTGTGCTCGGGCAGAGCGAACGTCTCTCCGGCGCTGAGATCTCTCAACGCGACCCCGATGGTGTCGGAGCTGTCCAGAACGTGGATGGCGGGTGCGGACATCAGGCGTTCTCCTGCGGGTTCGAGGGGTCGAGGTCATGACGAGCGGTGACGGCGACTGTTTGAGCGATCAACGCGCTCACCGCGGTGGTATCCCCTGCCTCCACCGCGGCTTGAGGGACCATCCACGACCCACCGACGGCCGCGACGGCCGGAAGGGTGAGATAGTGCATGACGCTTGCCAGGGTGATACCCCCGGTCGGGATGAACCGCAGATCCGGAAAGACCGATGCCAGCGCTGCGACGGCGGCCACGCCACCGGCGGATGCGGCGGGGAACAACTTGATCAGTCGGGCTCCGGAACGCTGCGCCGTCAGAACTTCTGTCGGCGTCATCGCGCCGGGGATGGCAAGAATTCCGCGCTCGCGGGCGCGCGCGAGGATTGCGAGGTCGGTGACGGGGCTCACGACGAAGCGAGCGCCGGCGTCGACCGCTCGGTCGACATCGTCGGGTCGCAGCACCGTGCCAGCGCCGACGACGATGTCGCCCCGCTGCCCGAGCGTCGAGATGATGCCGAGGGCGGCCGATGTCCGCATCGTGACTTCGGCGATGGGCAGGCCTCCGGCGACGAGCGCGTCCCCGAGCGCATCAGCGGTGTCGAGACGGTCGCTCACGATCACGGGGATCACCCGGTGCTTGGTCAACGCGTCGAGCATGTTCACGAGCGCATCTCCCGAGTTCTTCTGCACGCACCACTACCCAGCAGAAGGCTTTTTCTTCGTGCGGATTGCCGGATAGGCTTACAAACGTTTGCGGCCGTGGTCACGGTTGCTCAGTCTGGCCACAGCGGCTCCTGTTTGTCAAAGAGGTCCAGTTCTTCTGCAAGCGTTTTCATGCCACAACAGTGTGGTGACTGACGGTCGGGGGCAATCGGTGGCGACAACACTTCGAGAGGTCGCACTCCGCGCGGGGGTGTCGATATCCACCGCATCACGAGCGCTCTCCCACCCGGAACTGGTCGAGGGATCGACTCGGCGGCGAGTTCTCGCGGCAGCTTCCGATCTTCGCTACGCACCGAATCAAGCGGGTCGCGCGCTGTCGACCGGTCGCACGGGTGCCTGGGGCATGGTCGTTCCTGACCTCCGGAACCCGTTCTTCCCGGGCATCGTCAAGGCCGCTCAGAGCGCTGCTCACGAGGCGGGGCAGTCGTTGCTGATCGTCGACACCGACGAGAACCCGGAGGCGGAGTTCGAGCGGGTCCACAGTCTGGCGCGCCAGACCGACGCCATCATCCTGTGCTCGAGCAGGATGACCGATGACGAACTGCAGCGAGCTGCGGCTCTCTCCTCGCTCGTCCTCATCAGCCGAGCGCACCCGGCCCTGCCGAGTGTGACGTTCGACACGAGCGCCGGGGTTCGGGAGGCCGCGGAGCATCTGCGTGCCCTCGGGCACAGGCGCGTCGGCTACGCGGCAGGGCCGTCGCACAGCTTCTCTGACCAGGAGCGCGCTGCCAGCGTGGTGACGGAGTTTGAAGCTCAGGGGATGGAGGTGATCCATCTGGGCAACTTCGACCCCTCACCGGAGGGCGGGCGGAAGGCTGCGGACCGGGCGTTGCTCGCGAATGTCACCGCGGTGATCGCGTACGACGACATCATGGCCATGGGTCTCATCGGCAGACTCCAGGCGTACGGCGTGCGCGTACCCGAGCAGATGAGCATTATCGGATGGGACGACATCGAGTTCTCGGAGATGTTCACCCCGTCGTTGACGACCATCCACCTTCCTCGCGAGCGAGCGGGGGAAGCGGCCGTGGACGTCCTTCAGCGGGCGGCCGATGGCGCGGAGCTACCGTCGATGCGCCTTGATACTCACCTTGTGTTCCGACAGACCACGGCTCCGGTCTCGTCGGGCTTCGAGGGGGCATCCGCATGATCCGCTCGCTGTCGGCCGAGACTCTCGCCACCGTCTCGCACGGCCGCCATGAGGTCGTGCTTCCCCCAACGGGATGGTCGCAGCAATCGATCGGCATCGTGCACTTCGGGATCGGCGCCTTTCATCGAGCCCATCAGGCCCTCTACACCCAGGAAGCATTCGCCTCCACGGGGGATGACCGTTGGGGCATCAGCGGTGTCACGCAGCGAACGGCCGAGGTTCAACGGCAGCTCGCCCTTCAGGACGGGCTGTACGGGGTCCTCGATGGGTCGCTCGATCACCCGCGTCTCACCGTCGTCGGAGGGGTCCGCGAGGTGCTGTATCCGGTCGAGCAGTTCACTGAACTCACCCAGCGAATCTCCTCGCCTGAGGTCACCATCATCACTCTCACGATCACGGAGAAGGGCTATCGGCGTTCGAGTACGGGAGGACTCGACGTCGAGGATCCCGCTGTCGCGGAGGATCTCCGAGGGGGTTCTCCCGCGACGGCGGTCGGCAGACTCGTTCGTGGTCTTGCAGCGCGGGCGGATGCGGGAGGCGGGCCGATCACGGTGCTGAGCTGTGACAACCTCACGACGAACGGCCGCGTCCTGGAGCGTCTCGTCCTCGAGTTCTGCGCGGCGAGCGGCCAGGACGATCTCGCCCGCTGGATCGCGGGAAACGTGACCTTCCCGTCGAGCATGGTCGACCGCATCGTGCCGGCGACGACCGAGCGCGACCGCGAGAGGGCATCCGCGATCCTGGGGCTCTCTGATCGCGGTCTGGTCGTCGCGGAGACCTTCCGGCAGTGGGTCATCGAGGACAGGTTCGCCGCTGATCGGCCGCGCTGGGAGGTCGGAGGAGCGCAGGTCGTGGATGACGTGGAGCCGTTCGAGCAGATGAAGCTTCGCATTCTGAACGGTACCCACTCGGCGCTCGCGTACCGCGGGGCGCTCCGCGGCTATGCCACGATCGCCGAGGCCGTCGCTGACCCAGAGCTCCGAGCCTTTGCGGAGGAGATGATCGCGACCGACATCATCCCCGTCACCCCTCCGCCACCCGGGCAGGACCGCGAGGTCTACGCGGCCACGGTGATCGAGAGGTTCGCTGATCCCTCGCTCGCGCATACGACGAGGCAGGTCGCGATGGACGGTTCTCAGAAGATCCCCCTGCGCCTTCTCGGCACCCTTCGATCGAACCTTGACGCGGGCCGGATGCCCTGGGGTGTGGTGCTGGCCGTCGGCGCGTGGATGAGCTACGTCGCGTGCGCGCAGAGCGATGCTCATCGGCTCCGGATCGAGGACCCTCTCGCTGTCCAGCTCGCGGATCGGGTTCGTGGCGTCACGAACCCCGCAGAGATCGTCGACTCTCTGCTGGACATGCCGTCTGTGTTCGGTGCGGATCTCCCCGCCCGGCGAGAGCTCCGAGACGCCCTCATCGACGCGGTGCGGCAGGAATTTGCGCGCTGCGTACGGTAGACCGCGGCACAGGTCGCGGGTTGGATCGCCGGGCGATCTCTGATTGCTTTCCCCGCGTATTGACAGAATGGAGCGTGATGTGTAACGCTTCACCAACGCAGGTGTAACGCTTCACCACGCGGCGATGCAGAAGGACCACAGAGGAGTTGTCGTGACGACAAAGAGTGATCGCGCCACGATCGCCGATGTCGCGCGACTGGCGGGGACGTCGGTGACGTCGGTCTCGAATCTCTTGAACGGGCGTACCCGATCAATGTCGCCCTCAACTGCTGAGCGCATCCGCTCTGCGGTGACCGAGCTGAACTTCCGCCCGAGTGCCACCGCCCGTGCTCTGGTTCGTCAGCGCACGGCGCTGCTCGGCGTGATGGTATCGGAGATCGAGACGGGCCTCTTCCTGCAAGGCATCTCGCGCATGGAGTCGCGGGCGCGGGAGCACGAGTTCGGTGTCTTGATCGCGGGGGCGCGTACGGTAGACGATGAGTCGCGGGGGATCGACCTGTTCATCGAGAAGCAGACCGACGCGATCATCTTCCTCTCCACGTCCGCCTCGCGGGCGAACGACCACCTCGACCGGGCTGCGGATGCCGGCATCCCGATTGTGCTCGTGAATCGCGCTGACGCGGGCTTGCCCTTCGATCACGTGGGGTGGGACAACCGGGCAGGGATTGTCGCCGCCGTCGACCACTTGGTCGGCCTCGGGCACCGTCGCATCGCGAATCTGGTGGGGCCTCCCGCCCGAATCTCGACCGTCGAGCGCATCGCGGGCTACCGCAGCGCGCTGGCTGCGCACGGAATCCCGTTCGACCCCGCGCTCCTCGCGAAGACGGACTACGACGACGACCCGAGCGAGTGGGGGGCCGCCGCGCTCACGCTCATGCGACACGAAGATCCGCCGACCGCGCTGATCGCCGCGGATGACATCGTCGCGGGCATGGTCATGCGCGCTCTTGCCAGCGCGGGGTACAAGGTTCCCGACGACGTCTCCATCGTCGGAGTCGACGACCAGCCGTTCGCGGAGTACTTCGGACTCACTACCGTGCGGCTCCCGGTTCTCGAAGCGGGCCTCGCTGCGGTCGACCTGCTGATGGCTCGCATGTCCGATCCCTCGGTCCCGCCTCAGCGTCGCACGCTCGAGTGTCCGCTTGTGGTTCGCACCACCACTGCTCCACCCAAGCTGGTGCAACGGTGACCGGGGTCACGCGCATCCGGGGCGGCGTCATCGTCGACCAGGGCCGTGCGATCACCGACCATGAGATCGTTGTGGACGGCGACCGCATCGTCGAGGTGCGAGAGGCTCGCAGCGCTGTGGAGCGGGATGCGGTCATCGATGTGTCCGGGCTCACCATCGCTCCCGGCTTCATCGACATTCACGTTCACGGTGGACTCGGCCACGACACGCTCGATGCGACTCCGGAAGCGATCCGGGCAATGTCAGCTCAGCTGGCACGCCACGGAGTGACCACGTTTGTCCCGTCCACGGTGACCGCATCGCGGCAGGACATCAGTGATGCCATCGCCGTCGTCGCTGATCTGGGCCACGACGTCCCCGGCGCGCGTCCGCGTGGCATCCACCTCGAGGGCCCCTATGTCGCTCGAGCACAAGCCGGGGCTCAGCCGCTCGAATGGCTCCGCAATCCCGATCCGGAGGAGTACCTGCCCTGGTTCGACTCGGGTGCGGTGAGCCGAATCACGGTCGCACCGGAGCTTCCCGGCGCTCAGGAACTCATCGTGGCGGCGGTGAACCGCGGCGTAGCCGCCTCGATCGGTCACACCGCCTGCTCCTCCGAGGATGCGCGCACGGCGATCGAGACCGGGGCCCGACAGGCCACCCACATCTTCAGCGGGATGGAGCCGCTCAATCATCGCCGCCCGGGAGCACTGTCAGCCATCCTCGGCGACGCGCGCGTGTACACCGAGGCGATCGTCGATGGAGTTCATATCCACCCGGAGATGGTCGCTTTGCTTCTTGCGATCGTCGGAGATGACCGTCTGGTTCTGGTGAGCGACGCGATGCGTGCGGCCGGCATGCCCGACGGCGAGTACTCCCTCGGTGACCAGACGGTGCGCGTTGAGGATGGCGTCACCCGTCGCGCTGACGGTGGACTGGCGGGCAGCCTGCTCACCCTCGACGTCGCGGTCCGCAACATCATGGCCTTCACCGGCCGCAGTCTTCCCGCAGCCGTCAGGTTCGCGACGGAGAATCCAGCCCGGGCGATGGGCTGGAACCACGAGATCGGCTCTGTAGCCAAAAACCACTCCGCCGACCTCGTGGTCCTGGACCCCGCCAACAACGTTGTGATGACGCTGGTGGCGGGCCGGGTCGTGTTCGATGCCAGACAGGAGACCCGATCCGGGCCGACCGTTGTCAGGCGACCTGCCTAGCGCATCGAGCGTTCGCCACAACCCTTCCCAACCAAATGTTACTCAGTGAGGAGAACACCATGAACGGTCCGTTCATGAATCGACGGCCGCTCACCGCGGTGGCCGCGGCTGTCATCGTGGCAATGGGCTTGAGCGCCTGTGCCTCGAACACCGGCAGCACGGATGCCGCCACGGGAGGCGCCTACGGCATCGACTGGGCGAAGAACGCCGAGCAGTGGGGTCAGCTTCCCGCTGACCACGTCGCTGGCGAGATGATCACCGAGGAGGAGTGGTACGAGATCCTCGGTCCGGTTCCCGAGGAGCCGATCGAGCTCGCGCTCTTCAAGGGCGGCTTCGGCGAAGAGTGGGGTGACATCATCACCGAGCTCATGGAGAAGGAGCACCCGGGCATCCAGCTCGAGTTCACCTGGGACCCGTCGATCGCCGAGAAGATCCAGCCTCGACTGATCGCCGGTGACGTTCCTGACGTGCTGTTCTACGGGTTCGCCGACCCGGCTCAGGCTGTCACCGACGAGCTGGCCATGCCGGTGGACATCCTCCTCGACGTCGAGGGCTACGGCGACCTCGGTGGCCAGCGTCTCGGCGACTGGTTCGTTCCCGGTTCGCTGGAGTCCGCTAACGCGAACTTCCCGGAGAACACCTGGGCCTTCCCGCAGACCTCCTTCACGTTCGGTGTGTTCTACAACGGCACGCTCTTCGACGAGAACGGCTGGCCGGCGCCGTCCGAGCTCACCTGGGAGGAGTTCGTCGAGCTCCAGGAGGAGATCGCGCAGGAGCTGCCCGTGTGGGCGTACGCCGGTGGCAACGCTCCCGGATACTTCGGTTACGTGACGCAGCCGCTCATCTACAAGAACATCGGCGCCGACGCCTGGTGTGACCTCAACAACGTGGTCGAGGGCGCCTGGAACAACCCGGGCATCGTCGAGGCGCTCGAGCTGCAGCAGCAGATCATGACCACGCCTGGATTCCAGCTGGCGGGTACCGAGGCGATGACCCACACGGAGTCGCAGCAGGCCTTCGTCGAGGGCAAGGTGGCGATGATCCCGAACGGCTCGTGGCTGGCGTCGGAGCAGAAGTCGACCACGCCCGAGGGCTTCGACATGCGCTTCTCGGCCGTGCCCGCTCCTGCGAACGGCCTCGGCTTCCCGCAGGCCATCGCGGCGTCGCTCGGTGGTACCGACATGATGGTCGGCAACGGTGACAACCCGCTGTGGGCCCTCGAGGTCATGCGCATGTTCTACTCCCCGGAGATGGCTGAGTTCTGGGCGAGCGAGATCGGGTCGCCGCTGCCGCTGCAGACCGGTGACACCGTCCCGTCGACCCCGTACTCGGAGTCGATCACCTCGGCGATCGCCGCCGCCGATGGTCACTTCATCACCGACAACTTCGGTGGCTATGAGGCGATCGGCAAGGTCTGGGGTGACAACTTCCAGGACATGCTCTACGGCAAGATCTCGGCCACCGAGTTCACCGAGATGCTGGAGCGCGCCGCTCAGGAGACGCGCGACTCGGGCGTCGAAATCATCGAGCGCACCTGCTCGTAACAACCGTTGCCGCCGGGGGCGCGGCACGACCGCGCCCCCGGCGGCTTCCCGTGAACTACGCGAGGAGCGTGCGTGTAATGCTGAAGAATAGGAGCGAACGGCGCCTGATCGTCTGGTTCATGACGCCAGCGGTGCTGATCTACGGAGTGTTCTTCGTGTACCCCGCGATTCAGGGGCTGCTGGACAGTCTCTTCGCCTGGCAAGGGCTGAACACGAACAAGACCTTCGTCGGACTCGACAACTTCGCGCGCCTGTGGCGGGAGTTCACCGATCCGGATGACTTCTACGGCTTGCGCCTCTACGCGCTCCACAACGCATTCATTCTCGTGTTCGGCATTCTGAGCGTCTTCATCGGCCTCTTCGTCGCCTACCTCATCAACGAGAAACCCCTCGGCTACCGGATGTACCGCATCACCTTCTTCTTCCCGAATGTGCTCGCTCTTCCTGCAATCGCGATGCTGTGGGGTCTCGTCCTGAACCCCTCGTTCGGCCTGCTGAACACCATGCTGGAAGGCATCGGGCTGGGGCAGTTCGCGCTGCCCTGGCTGAGCCTCCAGTACGAGGCTCCACTGGTTCGGCTCGGACTCTACGTCGTCGGCTTCATCGGTGTCTGGGGGGGCATCGGCTGGTTCATGCTGGTGTTCCTCGCCGCGATGCAGAACGTGCCGAAGGACTACACCGAGGCGGCGATCATCGACGGTGCGAGCCGGTTCCGGATCTTCTTCAGCGTGACGCTGCCGATGATCTGGGAGACCTTCCGCACCGTGCTGATCTATACGGTCATCGGAGCTCTCGGAGGCTTCGCGATCATCTACGCGCTGTTCGGGGGCAAGCCGCAGAAGCACGCGGACATGATCCTGAACTACTACTACTTCCAAGCCTTCACGGAATACAACTGGGGATACGCGGCCTCGATCGCGGCGGTGATGTTCGTCATCACGATCAGCCTGACCGGCCTCACGTACGCCCTTACGCGCCGCGACAGCGTCGCCTACTGATCTCGAAGGAATCTGTCTCGTGGCTCGTACGCTCGTTGCTCGTCCTCGTTCTGACCGGAGTCAGTCCGGGACCTTGCGCCTCAAAGAGCAGGCGCACCCGACGTGGGTGATCGCCCATCTCATTCTCTTCGCCTACTTCCTCTCGGTCGTCGGGCCGATGCTGTGGACGCTCCTCAACTCGTTCAAGACGAGCCCGGAGATCTTCTCGTCGCCGTGGTCGCTGCCTGCTGACTGGAGCTTCGACAACTACATCACGGCATGGACGAAGATGAACGCCGGGACGTACCTCCTGAATTCGGTCGTCGTCTCGGTGCTGACACTGGTGCTGGTCATGAGCATCGGGTCGATGGCCGCCTATGCGCTTGCTCGCTACCAGTTCCGGGGCAACCGCGTGCTCTATTTCGGCTTCATCGCGGGTCTGATGATTCCGGGGTTCCTCATGTACATCCCGGCATGGTTCCTGCATGACGCGCTCGGTCTGCTCGACACGACGCAGGGGCTCATCATCCAGTACACCGCCTTCAACCTGTCGTTCACGATCTTCTTCCTCTACGGCTTCTTCAAGACCCTCCCGAAGGAGCTGGAGGAGCAGGGCCTAGTCGACGGGCTCACCCCGTTCGGGGTGTTCTTCCGCATCATGCTGCCGCTCTCCAAGAGCGGTCTCCTCACCGTGACGGTCTTCAACTTCCTGTCGGTCTGGAACGAGTTCACCTGGGCCCTCATCTCGATCTACAGCGAGTCGAAGAAGACGATCCCTCTCGGAACTGTGAACATCATTCAGCAGGCCCGGTTCGAGACGGACTGGGGAGCCATGTTCGCCGGGTTCATGCTCATCGCTCTCCCGACCCTCGTGGTGTACGCGATCTTCCAGGCCCGACTGACCGAAGGAATCACTGTCGGGGCGGTGAAAGGATGACGTCAGCCGAGCTGTCGGCGGGCGGTGACGGGCTGGCCGCCGCGGCCTGGACGAGCAGCGACGGTACTCCTCAGGTTCTGGGATTCCGGCCGGATCGCGATCCGGCCGTCTGGCCCGACCAGGTTCGGTCGGCTCTCCGCACCGTCCTGGGGGCGGAGCCCGAGAGGGTGCCGCTTGATCTCCAGATCGAGGATGACCGCGTTGTCGATGGAGTGCGCCGCATCCAGTTCCGCATCATGACGGAGCCCGGGATGGCGATGACGGGCGAGCTTCTGCGTCCCGTCGATGCGGATGGCGATGTGCCGGTCATGCTGGGCCTGCAGGGCCACACGAGCGGTTCGTACCTCTCTCTCGGAATCGCCCATACCGACGCCGACCGCATGGACCTTGCCGGAGATCGCGACTACGCCGTGCAGGCCCTGCGTCGAGGGTGGGCGGCACTCGTCTTCGATCAGCGCGGGTTCGGCGAGCGTCGTGATGATCGCCCCGAGCACCTCCGACACGGGCTCGAATGGCGACCGTGCCACCACCTGACCTCGGTGGCGTTGCTGAAGGGCCGGACCTTGCTCGGAGAGCGAGTGTGGGATGTCTCCCGCATGATCGACGCGCTCGAGGCATTCGAGGGAATCGATCGTGAGCGGATCGCCTGCATCGGCGATTCGACGGGAGGGACCGTCGCGTACTTCGCCGCCGCGATCGACCCGCGGATCGCTCTCACGATCCCCACCGCCTACGTGTGCAGCTTCCGGTACTCCCTGCTGCAGCATGACCACTGCGAAGACCACTACCTCCCCGGGTTCCTGAACTACTTCGAGCTGGGGGATCTCGCGGCTCTGATCGCGCCCCGACCGATCGTCGTGGTCACCGGCGCACACGACATCTCCTTCCCGATCGAGGGGGCGGAGGACGCGTACGAGCGAATCTCCGAGATCTACCGATGGGCGGGCGCGGAAGACTCCTGCCGGTTCGTGGTCGGCCCGGACGGCCACCGCTTCTACGCCGATCTGGCGTGGCCGGTTATCGAGGAACTGAGCGGATGGAAGGTTTCGAGGGGATGACGGTCAACAGCCGTGACGTCGGCGGCGGCGAGGGGAACCGCACGAGCTGGACGGGGCCGGACTGGCTCGGCCCGGGCTATGCCTTCATCGGGGCGTGGGAGCCGTTGGTGTTCCGTCGTCGCCGGGGTGGTCTGCGCACGGACGAGGCTGAACGCTATCTCCGGGAACGCTCCGACGCGTCGATCGCCGACATCCAATCGGTGGATGCGCGCCTGGTCGTCATCCCCTGGGACAAGGGTTTCGGGGCGTCGGCTCAGGAATACGACCGCGAGCACTCTCGATCATGGTCCCGCGCGCTCCATGCGGCCGGCCTCAAGGTCGGCGCCTACATCCGCTACGACAACGTCGTGCCCGAGACCATGTCGTTCGATGAGCCGGGGCTGGATGACTGGGTCGCGAGGACCGGCGACGGCTATCCTGCCGCGATCCTGCATCAGTCGTACCGTGTCGCGGCCAAGCCCACGCACGAGGCGCACATCGCGCATGTGGAGCGTCAGATCGTCGCGGCGATCGACGAGCTCGATGCCGACCTCATCCATCTCGACGGCTTCTGGATGCAGAATCTCGCCTGGGCCGACGTCAGCGACGAGACCCTCGCAGCATTCCGACGGTTCCTCGCCGAACGCTACCCCGATGAGGCGAGCGCTGTGGAGCGGTTCGGCCACGTCCGCTTGTCCACGATTGTGCCGCCGACGTTCCGCGAGACGGACATGACCCTGCGGTCGCTGACCCGTGCGACCGACCCGGTGCTCCAGGAGTGGCTGGTCTTCCGTGCGTCCCTCACCGAGCACCTCGCCGAGCGCTTCGCGGCGCTGGTTGCTGCGCACGGCCGTGCGCGCGGGAAGCAGATCGCCTTCACCGCGAACACGCTGATCCCGATCGGCTATTCCAACGGTCTGTACTGGGGGTTCGAGGTCGACCGCCAGGGCCCCTATCTCGATGGGCAGTGGACCGAGGACGATCACTGGGCCGAACTCCGTTCGGACGGTGTGCTCATCTCCCGCATCCGGGAGTTCAAGATCGGTGCGACCTGCGGAACGCGCGTTTTCAGTTACCAGCGCGCGACGACCGAGCGCCAGCTTCGCGTCTCGATCGCGCAGTCCCTGGCCTTCAACGACGGGGTCGTCGGCATGCTCGGATCTCCGCTGGTGCGGGAGGAGCGCTTCTATGAGGTGAAGCGCGAGGCCATGCGCTGGATCCGCGAGCACCTCGAACCGCTGACCGGCAACGAGTCCGCAGCGGATGTCGCGGTGTGGCGGTCGTCGCGCACGCTCATGTTCGAGGCGGCTCAGGCGCACCGCGCCGTGATCCTCGCTGAGCAGATGCTCATCCAGGGGGCGGTGGCGTTCGACATCGTGTACGACGACGTCTTCGCCCACCTCGACCGTTATCGAGTCCTGGTGCTCCCCGACTCCGCCTGCATGTCCGATGAGCAGATCGAGGCCGTTCGGCACTTCGTGCATGGCGGGGGCGTGATCGTCGCGACGGATCGAGCGTCGATGTACGACGAGTGGTACCGTCAACGGCCCGAACCGGGGCTCGGTGAGCTCTTCGGCCCTGACGTGATCTTTGACGAGGGTGACGCCTGGCAGCCGCCGTCGGCACAGGTCGCGGGGGAAGCCCCGATCGCTCGTCACGAGGTCGGTGCCGGTGGCGCGATCTACCTGCCCACCATTCAGACGCCGCGACCGCCCGACTACCGCGGCACGCTCGGGGAGGAGCCGTATCGGTTCCCCACCGAGGAGTGGCAGATCCCGAGCAACCAGACCGACTTCCTCGCGGCCATCGAGGGGGCTCTCGGTGATGCCGCCACCGTGCGGGCGGATGCGCCCCAGGGCGTCGCGATCGACGTGCAGCGCGCCGCCGATGGCGCCCTTGTCGTGCACCTTGTCGACTACGACCTGGACCGCGAGGGAGCGGCATCCGTGACTCTCTCGGTGCGTGCGCCTGCCGGTACACGGGCAACGGCCTACAGGTTCGGCGTTCCGCCGGCCGCCCTGACACCACGTGACGACGCCGACCGCGTGGTGCTCGACGTCGATGTGTCGGTCTATGCGGGGGTGGTGTTCGCGTGAGTCACGCAGAAGCTCGACGGTTCATGGTCATCGGCGGAGGCGCTCGAGGGATGCTGTTCACGCAGATCCTCGAGAAGCGGCTCGGCCACACCGTGGTGGCGATCGTCGAGCCCCACCTGCCGAGTCATGCGTTCGTCCGGCACATGCTGGATGAGGACGGAATCGTCGGCCCGGACATCATCGATGACGCTGAGACCGCGTTCGACCGGTACCCCGCAACGGAGATCGACGGGGTGTTCATCATGACGCCGGAGTGGACGCACGCGGAGGTCTTCCGGTCGGTGACCGACCGTGGCTACAACGTCTTCCTCGAGAAGCCGATCGCTACCAGCGTCGAGGACGTTGAAGAGATCAGCGCTATTGCCGAGTCCTACCCGGGTGTCATCCAGCTCGGGTTCGTGCTGCGGTACTCGACGTTCTACCGGAAGGTCAAGGAGTGGCTGGACGGTCGTCCCCTGGGCCGAATCGTTACGCTGCAGCTCAATGAGCGGCTGACCGTCGAGCACGGTATGAAGTTCAAGCGATCCTGGCATCGAAAGGTCGCTTACACCGGCGGCTTCATGAACGAGAAGTGCTCTCACGACCTCGACCTGATGTGCTGGTTCAAGGAGGATGACGGCGCGAAGCCCGTTCGTGTCGTGTCGATGGGTAACCGGGGTTTCGCCACGGAGGACCGCGGGCAGACGAACTGCTCGACGTGCACGATCGCGGATTGCCTCTTCCGGGATTCGCCGCTGAACTACGCCAAGCAGGTCGGCGGCACGGTCCTCCTGGATTCCACGGCAGCCGTCGATTCGTGCCTCTACAACAACGACTCCGACATCAATGACAACCAGACCGTGATGATCCAGTTCGACGATGGCAGTCACGGGGTGTTCTCGACAGTGGCGATGAGCGGGTTGCACGGTCGCGACCTGATGATCCACCTCGAGTACGGCATGATCTGGGGCAACCTCGAAGAGGGTCGGCTGACCAAGGTCGATTACCGCACCGGCGCGACAGAGGTCTTCGGCGTCGAGGGCATGGACATGCACGGTGGAGGCGACGAGCAGGTGGTCCACGAGTTCGTGGAGTGCACCGTGTCGGGTTCGCGGCCCCTCGCCCGTGTCGAGGATGGGGCGCGAGCCTCTCTCCTGGCTCTGCTGGCGGATGCCTCCATCGCGCAGCTCGCCATCATGGATGTCGCTCGATGACCCTCGACATCGGTGCTGCCCGCGATGACGGCGATGTTGAGAGTTTCGCCCGACTAGCGGATGAGGTGTTCTTCGGCGGCCGCTCATCGTTCCGGATGCGCTACCCGGCCGCGTTCTCGTCCGGCAACAGGGAGAACCTCATGGTCGCCCGCGACGGGGCGCGGGTGGTCGCGGGCGTCGCGAGTTACCGTGCGCGCCTCCGACTCGCACCGACCCTCGTGCTGGAGACGGCGGCGATCGGAGCCGTCTGCACTGCGCCCGACTACCGCGGATCGGGTGTCTCGACGCAGTTGCTGGAGATGACGCGAGCTCGTGCGATCGAGGAAGGGGTCCACCTCCTCCTGATCTCGGGAACCGGCCCGCTCTACCAGCGTCTCGGTGGTCGCGAGGTCGGTGCTCTGGATGAGCTCCATGCGCGGCTCGATGAGCTACCGGATCGATCGGACCCGTACAACCGCCACGAGCAGCCGGAAGCGGCGCTCGTCGATGCGTGCTGGGCTGCGTACGAGCGGCAAACGGTGCGATTCGAGAGGGCTCGGGATGAGTTCGCCGTGCTGCTGGCCGGGCATCTGCGCCCCTTCGAGAACGAGACGGCGGCCCTCCTCACCTCTCCGCACGGTGACGGCTATGCCGTCGTGCGCACCGGCATGGAGGGTTCGGAGCGTGTCGGCTTCCTCGTCGAGCACGCCGGCGATGTCGATCGCTGGTTGCCGATCGCCGCTGCCGAGGCCCGTCAGCAGGGGTGCGATCGGTTCTTCACCCGGCTACCGACCAGGCCGGGCTCCTGGCAGGGCCGGGTCGAGGAGACGCCGATGACCGGTGTCATCGCGCTCGCGGATGCGGCGGCAGCCGCCGGACTCATCATCGACCATCTCAACCAGCAAGCGGGAGCCCCGCGCTGGGGGATCGACGCGCGGGGCGACGACGTCGTCCTCCACGCCGACGGGCGCGTCGTCCTCGAGGGAGACACCGGCGATCTCCTTCCATTCCTCTGGGGCGGCCCAGGCCGGGAGCCGGCTCCGTGGCGGCTCCCCTCCTTCCGCTCCGACGGACTCAACTTCCTCTAACACCCCACTTCGAAGGACATCAGATGATCACGCAACACATTCTTCCGACCGCCGAGGAGATGGGTGCAGCCGCGGCTGACCGCGCCGCCCAGACCATTCGGGAGGCGATCGCTGAGCGCGGATCGGCCCGGATCGTTCTGTCGACCGGCGCGTCGCAGTTCACCACTCTCGACGCCCTGATCGCGGCCGACGTCGACTGGTCCAAGGTCGAGATGTTCCACCTCGACGAGTACATCGGCCTCGATGCGGGCCACTCCGCGAGCTTCGTGCGCTATCTCACCGAGCGTTTCGTCTCGAAGGTGCCGTTGGGAGCAGTGCACTTCGTTGACCCCTCGATCGGGGTCGATCGTGCGATCGATGAGCTGACCGAGAGAATCCGGCGGGCCCCGATCGACCTGGGCCTGATCGGCATCGGCGAGAACGCTCATCTGGCCTTCAACGATCCGCCTGCGGACTTCGAGACGACCGACGCCTATATCGTCGTCGAGCTCGATCGCGCCTGCCGCGAGCAGCAGGTGCGGGAAGGCTGGTTCCCGACCATCGATGACGTGCCCACTCATGCGATCTCGATGACGGTGCACCAGATTCTGGAGTGTCGACACATCATCAGCCCCGTTCCGTATGCGGCGAAAGCGGATGCGATCGAAGCGCTCTTCGCGACCGCGTCCCCGACCCCGAATGTCCCGGCGAGTGCACTGCACGCGCACTCGAACGTCGACCTCTTCCTCGACGAGGCATCCGCGTCGAAGACGCTCACGTCGACGAGCTGATGCGCTACATCCTCCGCCACGTCGTCCTGAGCGAGCGGTGGCAGACCCAGTTGGCCGACCTCCTCGCGCTCTGCGACCGTGCGGAGATCGACGAAGTCATGCTCATGGAGCAGTCGCACCAGGTCGTGACGGTTCCGTATCCGCTGGAGAAGCATCGCGCCATGGCCGCGATCTACGACGAGTACCGTCGCCGACTCGCAGAGCGCGGCATCGGCTTCTCGATCAATGTCGCGACGATCGTGGGGCACTCGGATGCTCCGGTGCCCGACGATCAGGTTCTGCCTTTCCAGCGGTTCGTCGGAGACGATCTGATCCCCGCCCGGGCGGTGTACTGCATCGCCAGCCCGGCGTGGGTCACCTACGCGGAAGAGGTCGCGGCCATCTATGCCGCCACCCGCCCCCACCGCCTGATGATCGACGACGACTTCCGAGCGCTCAACCACACGACCGTCTCCGGCTGCTACTGCGAACTCCACGCCGAGCTCACGGCCGCCGAGCTCGGACGCGATCGGCTCTCTTCTCGCGAGCTGCGCGACGCTGTTCTCGGTGACAGTGAATCGGACCTCGTCGTCCGGAAGGCGTGGCTGACCGTGAACGGGCGAGCGCAGCTTGCTGCGGCCCATGCGATCGAGCGTGCCGCCCACGCTCTCGACCCCGAGATCCAGATCGGACTCATGAATTCCGGCGAGCCGTCGCATTCCGCTCAAGGGCGCACCATGCCGGAACTGCTTCGTGCTTTCGCCGGAGAGGCGCGCGCGATTCTCTCGAGGCCGGCGGGGGGCGCCTACGCCGACTGCCTGCACGAGGACATCGTCGCGATGCATCAGACCTCTGCGCTCAGCCGCGTCGCCGCCGACGACGCAGGTGCGGGGTACTGGGTGAGCGAGGTCGAGAACTGGCCCCACAGCCGATTCCTGAAGAGCGTGGCGACGACCAGGTTGCAGATGCGCCTGCATGCGCTCTGGGGCGCGGATGCCATCACCCTCAACCTCTACGACTACCTCGGAACACCGTTCGCACGCGAGCCCGAGTGGGAGCGGCTGCTCGTCGCCGAGCGCCCCGTGCTCGAGGCCATCGCGGCCGCGCGTGCAGAGAAGTCGCTCTCGGGCGTCGCTCTTCCCTGGCGTGGCACCGAGGCTGCTCTGCATCGCAACCGCACGCACGCGCCGATCCGGCTGCTGCCGTCGCGGCGGCTCGACACCCTGCTGCCGTCGCTCGGAATTCCCGTGCAGTTCACGCCGGGGACGGTGTCAGCGGTGCTCGGGGACGACATCCTCGCGTACGACGAGGACGAGATCCGCGCGCTCCTGGCGGGAGGGCTGCTGATCGATCACGTCGCGGCGCAGCACCTCTGGGCTCTCGGGTTCGGCGGGTTGCTGGGGGGCCGCGTCGAGGGTGAGATCGAGGGGGCTGTGGTCGAGCGGCTGATCGAGCCTGCTTTCTCGGGCGAGTACCTCGGGTCGGATCTTCCCTCCGACTGGTTCCGACTGCACCAGCGCGGTGAGACGATCGCCCGCTGGGTGCCGGAGGGGAACGCGCGCACCATCAGCGCCTACGTCGATCCGTCGGGGGTCACGGTAGGCGCCGCCGTGACGGTGGTCGAGAACGATCTCGGGGGGCGAGTCGTCGTGCTCGCGCAGTCGGTGCATGATCTCGGCTGGCTCCACGAAGGGCGTGCAGTGCAGATGCGGGCCGTCATGCGCTGGCTCTCCGACGACGACCCCGCCCTCCTCATCGTCGACGACGGCCCGAACGTGGCTCCGATTGTCTACCGCGACGAGCGGAACGGTTCTCGTCTCGTGGCCCTCGTCAACACGGGTCTCGATCCGGTCACCGTCGATGCGACGAGACTGGGTCTCACTCGGGATCTCGACGGGAACACGGTCGATCGATGGGAGCTCGCGCCACTGACCCTCTGGGTCGGTGTGTGAGGACGACGTGGTGAGCGGGTCAGAGTGGGGCGAGGTGCACGGTGAGGCCCGCATCCTCGATGGCCCGCCGATGATCGGGGCGGATGCGGTCGTCGGTGATGATCCCCGTGAAGAGGCCCTGCCCTCCGATCCGTGCGAGGGCGCGCTGACCGATCTTGCTGGAGTCGGCGAGGATGAAGGCCGAGGCCGCGCGTTCGGCCATCATCCGATTGACCTGCGCTTCGTCATCGTCATGCACCATGGCCCCGTGCTGAGGGTCGAACGCGTTCACGCCGATGAACGCGAGGTCGAGGGAGACGTGTCGCAGCGTCTCCAGAGCGAAGGGGCCGGTGAGCTCGAACGATCGCGAGTGCACGACTCCGCCCGGCACGACAATGCGGATCTGCGGTCGGAGCACGAGTGTCGCCGCGATGTTGATGGCGTTCGTCATGATCGTCAGTGGAGACCCATCGCCGTCGAGGTCGCCGTCATGCGCGGTGGCGATCGTGGCGCCCAGCGCCGCAACCGTCGTTCCTCCCGTCAGGCCGATCGTCATGCCCGGCATGATCAGCTGCGCCGCCCGTCGCGCGATCGCTCGCTTCGCCTCGGATTGGTGCCTGTCCTTGTAGAGCAGGGGAAGGTCGAACGATCCGCTGAGACGTGCGGCGCCGCCGTGCGTTCGCCGCACCAGCCGTTGTTCCGACAGCGTGTCGAGGTCGCGGCGGGCCGTGGCGGCGGAGACGGCGAAGCGGGTCACGATCTCGTCGACGGAGATGCGGTCCTGCGTCGCGAGAAGAGACAGGATCTCGCTCAGTCGGTGCGCGCGGACCATGCTCTCGATTCTCCCTCCCTCCGGGGCGTCAGGGAGACGCGGATGAGCGATAATGATTGTATTGACCCTAAACCTGCAAAAGAAAGCAGATAGATCGATGAGTCGTCATGTCCACGGAGAGATCGCCTCGCAGCCCGAGATCTGGCGGTACGCCGCCGAGCTCGCGCCGTCGGTCTCGGGGGCGCTTCCCGCGGCGGGCGAGCGCGTCGCCTTCACCGGATGCGGGACGAGCTGGTTCGTCAGCATTGCCGCCGCGATGCGGCGCGAGTCGCAGGGGCTCGGCGAGTCGGACGCGCATGTGGCGAGCGAGTACCCCGTCGGTCGGCGCTACGACCGCGTGATCGCGATCTCGCGGTCGGGAACGACCACCGAGGTCATCGACCTGCTGGAGCGGGTCGACGTGCCCACGACGCTCATCACCGCTGTGCCCGACAGCCCCGCCGGGGCGCGGGCCGACCAGGTGATCCTCCTCCCCGAGGCCGACGAGGAGTCGGTCGTGCAGACGCGATTCGCGACCAGTGTGATCGCTCTCCTGCGCGCGAGCATGGGAGAGGACCTGGGTACGGCGATCGAGGATGCCCGGACGGCGCTCGAGATCGATGTCGCTGCCTATCTCGCCGCTGACCAGTGCACCTTCATCGGAAGCGGTTGGGCTGTCGGTCTCGCGCATGAGGCCGCGCTCAAGGCGCGGGAGGCCGCACAGCTCTGGACGGAGTCGTATCCCGCGATGGACTACCGGCACGGCCCGATCGCGATCGCTCAGGAAGGGCGATTGGTCTGGAGCCTCGGCGGCACCCCGGCGGGACTGCCTGACGACGTGGCGAAGACCGGCGCGCTCTTCATCGAGCACGACCTCGACCCGCTGGCGCGCCTCGTCGTCGCCCAGCGGTTCGCGATCGCGCGGGCCGAGGCTCTGGGCCTCGACCCCGATCGACCGCGCTCCCTCACACGCTCTGTCATCCTGTCATGACGTCGCGCACCGCTGTCGGCATCGATGTCGGCGGCACCTCGATCAAGGGCCTCCTGGTCGACTCCGCGGGACGAGCGCTGGCGGAGGCGCGCTGCCCGACCCCGGCGAACGACAGCACCGGGGAACGGACGGCGGCCGAGATCGCCGCGATGGCCGCTCGACTCGATCCGGAACAGACCGCCCCCCTTGGTGTCGTCGTTCCGGGCATCATCGATGTCGAGCACCGCACCGCGGTTCTGTCGTCGAACCTGGGGTGGTCGGGGGTTGACGTCGGCATCCTTCTCGACTCAGCGCTCGGCCGAGAGTTCGCTTTCGGGCACGATGTTCGTGCGGGGGCGCTGGCCGAGGCCACCTGGGGTGCCGCGGCCGGTCGCCCCGGAACCAGCGTCTTCGTCGCCATCGGAACCGGACTGGCGGCCGGCATCATCATCGATGGCCACCCCCTTGAGGGCGGAGGCTGGGCTGGTGAGATCGGACAGGTGGTGATCGGCAGTGGTCACCTCGCCGGGCAGACAGTCGAGTCCGTGGTTTCCGCTTCCGCGATCGCTCGGCGAATGTCCACGGCGAATGCCCGCGAAGCGGTGCGAGAGGTCGAACGCGGGGTGCCGAGCGCGCAGCAGGCCTGGACGGAGACGGTCGATGTTCTCGCCGATTCTCTGGCGAACCTGTCGGCCGCGCTTGCGCCGTCGACGATCATCATCGGAGGCGGTCTCTCCCTCGCGGGAGAGACACTGTTGCGGCCGCTGCGTGCGGCCCTGGGTGAACGGCTCGGCCTCCTGCGCCAGCCCGAACTCTGCGCGGCTGCTCTCGGTGACCACGCCGCTGCTCTCGGCGCGGCCGAGCTGACCGGGTTCCGCGGGCGATGATCATCGACGGCGACGACGACCGCGACGGCGACGGCGACGCCCGGCCGACAGTCATCGTGGTCACGCCGAACCCCGCCGTCGATGTGACCTACGGTGTCGACCGTCAACTCATCGGCGAGACCGTTCGTGTTCGGCGGGCCGATCGCCGCGCCGGCGGCAAGGGCGTCAACGTCGCGCGGGTGCTGACGGCGCTCGGTGTGCCGGCGGTGACGGTGCAGCCGGTCGGAGGGGCGATCGGCGCTCTGTTCGCAGCGGCCCTCGACGCCGACGGAATCGCGAGCGTCTCCGTTCCGATCGACGGTGAAACACGCATGACCGTGACGGTCGACGACCGCGATGCGCATCCCACCGTCCTCGCAGAACCGGGGCCCGCGCTGCAGAAGGCGGAATGGGCCGCAGTGACCCGGGCGGTCGAGCAGACGGCGACCCGAGCGGCCTGGGTCGTGATCGCGGGCTCCTTCCCGCCGGGCATCACCCCGTCACAGCTGGAGGGCATGATCGCTGCGGTCCGTCGCGCTGGCGCCCGACTGCTCATCGATACGCACGGGCCCTTCCTCTCCGTCGCCGCGCAAGCGGAGGTCGATGTCGTCAAGGCGAACGAGAGCGAGGCGATCGACGCGACCGGTGGTGCCGATGGAGACGATGCGGCGGCGCGCCTGGGGGCGGCCGGTTCGGCGGTGCTCCTCTCGCGCGGTGCCCGAGGTGCAGGCCTTCGCCGTCCTGACGGTGATTGGCTGCGTCGACCGGCCGTGCCCGGGGTGTCCGGCAACCCCACCGGTGCCGGCGATGCCGCCACGGCGGGCTTCATCGCCGCCCTGCTCGCGGATCGGGGCGAGGCAGAGGCGCTGGAGTGGGCGGTGGCCTGCGGGGCTGCGGCCGTGCGTGGCGCGACGGGTGCGGAGTTCGATCTGGACTTCCTCCGTGACCTGATCGTGCTGCCGACCTGAGACAGCGCTCCGGCGGATGCTCTGCCAACCCTGTGCGACGCGACCACGCTCGCGACCAACCCTAAGGAGGAAGTATGCCGTCACCCGGTGCTGTCGATCCGATCACCGCTGCCCGCACGGGGGAGGGGATCGGCGCGTTCAACGTCGTCCTGCTCGAGCACGCCGAGGCGATCGCGGAAGCCGCTGAGGCGGCACGGCGCCCGGTCGTGCTGCAGATCAGCCAGAACTGCGTGGCCTATCACCGCAGACTTGCGCCGATCGCCCTCGCCACGCAGAGCATCGCTCGGTCTCTGACGGTGCCCGCGCTCGTCCATCTCGACCACGCCGACGATCTCGACCTCGTCGACGAGGCGATCGCTCTGGGCTTCGACAGCATCATGTTCGACGCTTCACAGCGGCCCTACGACGAGAACGTCGCGCTCACCCGCCGTGTCGCTGATCGTTGCCACGAGCGCGGCATCGTGGTCGAGGCCGAGCTCGGCGAGGTGGGAGGAAAAGACGGTGTCCACGCGCCGGGAGTGCGGACCGACCCCGGCGATGCGGCTCGCTTCGTCGAGCAGACGGGAGTCGACTGGCTCGCCGTCGCCGTCGGCACGTCCCACGGGATGACTCACCGTGAGGCCATGGTCGACACCGCGTTGATCCGCTCGTTGGACGACCGCGTGCCCGTTCCTCTCGTGCTCCACGGCTCGTCGGGGCTCGACGACGGTCAGCTAGTCGAGGCTGTGCGGGCCGGCATGACCAAGATCAACATCTCGACCCATCTCAACCATCTGTTCACCGACGAGATCCGCACCTACTTCGCCTCGTTCCCGACGACGGTCGACCCCCGGCGCTATGTCGGAGCGGGGCGCGAGGCCATGACCACGGAGATCGCGCGGTTGCTGACCCTCCTCGCCGGAGGCGCCGCTGCGTCTGCCGGCTGAGAGCTCGCGCGGCCGACGCGATCAGGTGAAGATGACGGTGCGCTGGCCGTCGAGCAGCACGCGGTCCTCCGCGAACCAGCGCACCGCCTGGCTCAGGGTGCGGCTCTCGATGTCGCGGCCGATGACGACGAGCTCCTCCGGCGAGCGCGAGTGGTCGACGCGCGTCACGTTCTGCTCGATGATCGGGCCCTCGTCGAGGTCGCTCGTCACGAAGTGCGCGGTGGCCCCGATGAGCTTGACGCCTCGGGCGTGCGCGCGGGCGTAGGGGTTCGCGCCCTTGAAGCCGGGCAGGAACGAGTGGTGGATGTTGATGGCCCGCCCCGCGAGCGCGTCGCACAGCTCGGCCGAGAAGATCTGCATGTAGCGGGCGAGCACCACGAGCTCGATGTCGTGCTCCTCCACGGCGGCGAGGATGCGCGCCTCCATGGCCGCCTTCTGCTCCGCATCCGTCACGGGATGCGATGCGAAGGGAACCCCGTAGAACGCGGCCAGCTCACCCAGGTCGGGGTGGTTCGACAGCACGAGCGGCACCTCGATCGGCAGCGTGCCGCTGCGCTGCCGGAAGAGCAGGTCGTTGAGGCAGTGCGCGGCCTTCGACACGAGCACGAGCGTGCGCAGGGGACGACCGACGGCATCGATGCGGCACTCCATGCCGTAGCGGTCGATGACGGGCTGCAGCGCCGCGCGCAGCGCGTCGTGGTCGGCGTGCGTCTCGGTCTGCAGACGCAGGAAGAAGCGTCCCGAGCCGAGGCTCGAGAACTGCTGCAGCTCGGTGATGTTGCCCTCGGCCTCGACGATCGCGCCCGTCACGGCGTGCACGATGCCGGGGCGGTCGTCGCAGACGAGGGTCACGATCCAGTGGTGGAGGGTCTCGCTCACCCGAGCAAGCCTATTCG
>VFQU01000554.1_pt1 | contig 31615 bp, 27 predicted proteins | sample 3512311 | NCBI WGS metagenome assembly VFQU01 (sample SAMN10412377, study PRJNA504923) | tailings metagenome | isolation source: Relicate 3 Philex TSF3 active mining site | place: Philippines: Tuba, Benguet | collected 2017-08-29
GGCACCTGGTCGAGAAGCACATCGAGCACACCGACCGCAGCGGCCGCACCTTCGCCGCGAGCGCGAGCCTCGTCGACTTCGGGCTGTACGCCTTCCACAACGCGCACGCCCTCATCGCCGCCGGCCGCGGGCCGTACGTCTACCTGCCGAAGCTCGAGAACCACCGCGAGGCGCGGCTGTGGAACGAGGTGTTCACGTTCGCCGAGGCCGAGCTGGGCCTGCCGCACGGCACGATCCGCGCGACGGTGCTCATCGAGACTTTCCCGGCCGCGTTCGAGATGGAAGAGATCCTCTACGAGCTGCGCGACCACTGCGCGGGCCTCAACGCCGGCCGGTGGGACTACGTGTTCTCGATCATCAAGAACTACCGCAACCGCGGGCTGCGGTTCGTGCTGCCCGACCGCGATCGCATCCTCATGACGCTGCCGTTCATGCGGGCCTACACCGAGCTGCTCGTGCAGACCGCCCACAAGCGCGGCGCCCACGCGATCGGCGGCATGAGCGCGTTCATCCCCGACCGCCGCAGCCCCGAGGTCACCGAGCGCGCCCTCGAGCGGGTCGCCGCCGACAAGCGCCGCGAGGCCCGCGACGGCTTCGACGGTTCGTGGGTCGCGCATCCCGATCTGATCCCGGTGGCGCGCGCCGAGTTCGACGCGGTTCTCGGCGACCGTCCGAACCAGCTCGAGCGCCTGCGCGAGGAGGTCGCGGTGACCGAGCGCGAGCTGCTCGACATCCGCTCGGCGGGCGGCGAGATCACCCTCGCCGGCGTGCGCGCGAACGTGTCGATCACCGTGCGCTACCTCGAGTCGTGGCTGCGCGGCATCGGTGCCGCGGCGATCGACCACCTCATGGAGGACGCGGCGACGGCCGAGATCAGCCGCTCGCAGCTGTGGCAGTGGATGCACCACGAGCTGCGCTGCGCCGACGGCACCCTCATCACCCCCGAGCTGGTCGAGGGGATGCTCGCCGAGGTTCTCGCGCAGCTGCCGCGCCCCGACGGCCACAAGCTGGCCGAGGCGGAGGAGGTGTTCCGCCAGGTGACGCTGGGGGAGGACTTCCCGACCTTCCTCACGGTGCCGGCCTACGCGCGGTTCCTCGTCGAGCGCGACGACGCACCCGACAGCACGGCGGAGCAGCGCGCCGCCTGATCAGCGGTCCGATCGGCCGCCGGGGCCCTACTGGTTCCGGCGGTCGATCAGCCGCGTCAGGATGATCGCGCTACGGGTGTGGTCGACGTTGGGGGCCACGCGGACGCGTTCGAGGGCATCCTCGAGCGAGGGGATGTCGCGCGAGCGGATATGCACGATCGCATCGGCATCGCCGGTGACCGTGCCGGCGTCGACGACCTCCGGCACGGCGGCGAGGATGCGGCGCAGCTCATCGGGCGCGACGGTGCCGCGGCAGAACAGCTCGACGTAGGCCTCGACGGCCATGCCGTCGACGGCGGGGTCGACCTGCACGGTGAACGAGCGGATCACGCCGTCGGCGACGAGCCGGTCGACGCGGCGCTTGACGGCCGAGGCGGAGAGCCCGACGACATCGCCGATGTCGCCGTACCCCGCGCGAGCGTTCTGCCGCAGCTGGTCGATGATGCGGTAGTCGATGGCGTCCACACCCGTGAGCGTAGTCCTCGGGGCGGTCCCGCCGATTGGCGTCGTCGGTCAGGTAAGGCTAGCCTTACCTATCATGCGTACCGCCTTCCTCTCCGCCACCGCTCTGGCCGCTGTCGGCCTTCTCCTCTCGGGCTGCGCCGCTCCGGCCCCCGCCGAGACCGCCGCGCCGACCGAGCCGGTCGCCGACGGCGCCTTCACGCTCTACTCGGGCCGCGACGAGGCGCTCGTGCAGCCGCTCATCGACAAGTTCGAAGCCGAGACCGGCATCGAGGTCGAGGTGCGCTACGGCAACACCCCCGAGCTCGGCGCCCTGCTTCTCGAGGAGGGCGCGGCGACGCCCGCCCAGGTCTTCCTCTCGCAGGATGCCGGTGCGCTCGGCGCCCTCAGCCAGGCCGGGCTCTTCGCCACCCTGCCGCAGGAGATCACCGACGCGGTGCCCGCCGGCTTCACCTCCACCGACGGCAGCTGGGTCGGCGTGACCGGTCGCGCCCGCGTCGTCGTCTACGACGGGGAGCGCCTCAGCGCCGACGAGCTGCCCGACACGATCGACGGCTACGTCACCGACGAGTGGAACGGCCGTCTCGCCGTCGCCCCCACCAACGCGAGCTTCCAGTCGTTCGTCACGGCGCTCCGCGTGCTCGAGGGCGAGGACGCCGCAGCGGAGTGGGTGACTGCGCTCGCCGGCAACAGCCCGCAGATCTTCGAGGGCAACACCCCGATCCTCACCGCGGTCAACGACGGGGCGGTGGAGGCCGGCCTCATCAACCACTACTACTGGTTCCGCGCGGCCAGCGAGGTCGGGGCCTCGACCATGCGCGCGCAGCTGAAGTACCTGACCGCCGGGGATGCGGGCTCGATCGTCAACGTCACGGGAGCGGGCATCCTCGCCGGCGGTGCGGACGATGCGGACGCCCTCGAGTTCGTGCGCTTCCTCGTCTCGGAGGCCGCCCAGACCTACTTCGTCGAGCAGACCTTCGAGTACCCGCTGGTGCCCGGCATCGCCGCGCCCGAGGGCCTGCCCGCACTGGAGACCCTGCTGACGCCGGGGCTCGACCTCAGCGACCTCGACGACCTCGCGACGACGCAGCGCCTGCTCGCCGACGCGGGGCTCATCTAGCCGCGCGCAGAACCGGGCCCTTCGTCCCTGCCGCCTCCCGGCCGCCCCGTGATGCACTAGAGCCATGACCATCGCGCCGACGAGCGCGACGCCCGTCGCGTCGCGGGCTCCGGATGCCCGGGGCCCCGTCGTCGCGCGTGCGCGCCGCCCGCCGCTGGTGCTGCTGCTCGCGGCGAGCGTGGCCGCGGCCGCGGCAGCCATCCCGCTCGTGTACCTGGTGGTGCGGGCGGCCGAGGCGGGCCTGCCGACCGTGCTCGAGACCCTCAGCCGCGGCCGGGTGCTCGAGTATGCCGCGAACTCGCTCGCGCTCGCCGCGGCGACCACGGTCACCGCGCTCGTGCTCGGCACCGCGGTTGCCGTGGTGCTCACCCGCGTGCGGTTCCCGTTCGCGCGCGGCTGGCTGCTGATCTCGGCCCTGCCGCTCGCGGTGCCGTCGTACCTCGCCGGCTACGGGTGGCTCGTGCTCGCGCCCGGCGTCAACGGGTTTGTGCCGAGCTGGCTGCTGCTCACGGCCGTCACGGTTCCGTACGTGACGCTGCCGGTGGCGGCGGCCCTGCGCGGAGCATCCGGAGACCTGGAGGGCATCGCACGCACGCTGGGTCGTGGCCCGCTGCGGGCCTTCCTCGTCGCCACCTGGCCGACGGTGCGGCCCGCCGCGATCGCCGGCTCGCTGCTCGTGGCGCTGTACGCGCTCAGCGACTTCGGCCTGGTCGCGATGATGCGCTACCCGACCCTCACCTGGGGCATCAACGCCGCCTACTCGGCGAGCTTCGACCGCGCCCAGGCGGCGACCCTCGCCCTGCTGCTCGTCGTGCTCGCCCTCGTCGTGGTCGCCGGAGAGCGCGCGGCCCGCCGGCAGGTGCCGCGCGCGGCCGCCCGCGCGGTCGCGCCCCGAGCCATCGGGCGCGGGATGCTCAGCGCGCTGCTGCCCGTCATCGCGGTCGCACCCCTCATCGGTGTGGTGGTTCCCCTGCTCGGCCTGCTGTTGCGGCTACTCGACGCGGCCACCCTGCGCGCGGTCGACGTGCCGCGGCTGCTCGAGGCCGTCGGCGCCACGGTGGGCGTCGCGGCGGCGGCGGCCGTGCTCGCGCTCGTGCTGGCCCTGCCGATCGCGGCGCTCGCAGCCCGCTACCGCGGCCGGCTCGTCACCGCGATCGAGTCGGTCGGGTACCTCGGGCACGCGCTTCCCGGCATCGTCGTCGGCCTCTCGCTCGTCTTCTTCGCCCTCGCGGTTGTGCCCGCGCTCTACCAGAGCCTGGCCGTGCTGGTCTTCGCCTACGCGGTGCTGTTCATGCCGAAGGCGATCGGCACGGTGCGCGCCGGTCTCGGCGACGTGCCCCCACGGCTGGTGTCCGTGGCCCGCACTCTCGGCATGAGTCCCTTGCAGGCCTGGTGGCGCGTGACGGTGCCGCTCGCGCTGCCGAGCCTCGGGGTCGGCGCCCTGCTGGTGGCCATCGCCACCATGAAAGAATTGCCCGCGACGCTGCTGCTGCGCCCGACCGGGGTGCAGACGCTCGCGACCGAGCTGTGGAATCGCACGGTGGTGTTCGAGTTCGGTGCTGCCGCCCCCTACGCGGCGCTGCTGGTGCTCATCGCCGCCGTTCCCGCCATGGTGCTGTCGGGTGTGCGCAGCGCCGCCAAGGAGGAGTTGTGAGCGACCTCGTCGTCGAGCATGTCAGCGTCACCCACGGGTCGACGCTCGCCGTCGACGACGTCTCGCTGAGCATCCGCAGCGGTGAGCTCATCGCCGTGCTGGGGCCCTCGGGATGCGGCAAGACCACGCTGCTGCTCGCCATCGCGGGCCTGCTGCCCGTTCAGGAGGGCACGATCACGGTCGGTGACCGCGAGCTGTCGCGTGCGGGCCGCACGATCGCGCCCGAGAAGCGCGGCGTTGGCTGGGTGCCGCAGGAGGCCTCGCTCTTCCCGCACCTGTCGGTCGGCGAGAACATCGGCTTCGCCGTGCCCGGCGGGCGCGCGGCCGCGCGCGCGGCCCGCATCGCCGAGCTCGCCGAGCTCGTCGGCCTCGGCGAGCTGACGAACCGCGCCCCCAACCAGCTCTCGGGCGGGCAGGCGCAGCGAGTCGCCCTCGCCCGCGCTCTCGCGCCGCGGCCCGAGGTTCTGCTGCTCGACGAGCCCTTCGCCGCGCTCGACACCCAGCTGCGCACCGGCCTGCGCCGCGAGGTCGCCGAGCTGCTGCGCACGCAGGGCACGACCTCGGTGCTCGTCACGCACGACCAGGAGGAAGCCCTCACCCTCGCCGACCGGGTCGCCGTGATGCACGACGGGCGCCTGGCGCAGTTCGGCACGCCGGAAGAGATCTACCAGCAGCCCGCCAGCGACTGGGTCGCCTCGTTCGTCGGCGACGTCGTCGAGGTCTCCGGCACCTGGCGCGCGGGCCGCGTGCTGTGTGCCCTCGGCTCGGTCGAGGCGACCGCGGTCGGGTTCGCGCCGACCGACGGCGAGACCGTGCGGCTCATGCTGCGCCCCGAGTGGATCGTGCCGCGCCCCGACCTGCTCGCGCAGGCGGCCGCCGGCGCCGACGCGCGCGTCGCGGCCATCTCGTACGCCGGCCACGACGCGATGATCACCGCCGACCTCGTCGACGGACCCTCGGTGCTCATGCGCATGGCCGCGGTCGAGTTGCCGAGCGTCGGCGACGACCTGCGCCTCGCCGTGCAGCGCCCCGGCCTCGCGTTCGCCACCGCCTGACACCCCGTCTGCACGCGCGACTAGGCTCGCGGCATGAGCAGCAACCCCGCCGAGCTGCGCGCCCGCGCCGCCGTTCTCGACGCCGCCGACCCGCTGGCCGATTACACCGCGCGCTTCGTGCCGGGCGACGACCTGGTCGCCTACCTCGACGGCAACTCGCTCGGGCGCCCGGTGGCGAGCGTGCTCGCCGCCCTCGACGCCTTCGTGCGCACGGAGTGGGCCGGGCGGCTCATCCGCGGTTGGGACGAGCTGTGGCTCACCCGTCCGGCCGCGCTGGGCGACCGCATCGGGGCGGCGTGCCTCGGCGCCGCATCCGGTCAGACCGTCGTCGCCGACTCGACGACGGTGCTCATCTTCAAGCTGCTGCGCGCCGCGATCGCCGACCAGCAGGCGGCCGATGCGAACCGCGACGAGCTCGTCGTGCTCGCCGACGAGTTCCCCACCGACCGGCACATCGTCGAGCGCCTGGCCGCCGACCACGGGCTGACGGTGCGGTGGGTGGACGCTCCGCTCGACGCCGGCATCACCCCCGAGCTCGCCGCCGCGAGCGTGGGCCAGCGCACCATCGCCGCGCTGTTCAGCGGGGTCGCCTACCGCAGCGCCTGGTGGGCCGACATGGCCGAGGTCACTCGCGTCGTGCAGGCCGCGGGCGCGCGGGTCGTCTGGGACTGCTCGCACGCCGTCGGGTCCGTTCCTCTCTCGTTCGATCAGTGGGGTGTCGACTACGCGGTCGGCTGCTCGTACAAGTATCTGAACGGCGGCCCGGGCGCCCCGGCCTGGGCGTACGTCGCCGAGCGGCACCACGCGTCGCTGCGCAACCCGATTCCCGGCTGGCTCGGGGCGGCCGCGCCGTTCTCGATGACGGAGGGCTACAGCCCCGCCCCCGGCGTCGGATCGCTGGTGAGCGGCACCCCGCCGATCCTGAACATGGTGGCCATCGCCGAGATGGTGACGCTGATCGAAGCGGCGGGTATGCGGGCGATCCGCGAGAAGTCGATCGCGCTGACGAGCTACGCGATCGAGCTCGTCGACGCGCTCATCCCGAGCGCGACGGTCTCCACCTCGCGCGACCCGGCTCGCCGCGGCAGCCATCTGACGATCGACCACCCGAACTCAGCGGTCGCCGTGCAGCGGCTGTGGGCGGGCGGGGTCATCCCCGACTTCCGTCACCCCAGCGGCGTGCGCATCGGCCTCTCGCCGCTGAGCACGAGTTTCGCCGAGGTGGAGCGGGGCATCCGCGCGCTCGCCAGCGCCCTCGCGTAGGCAACCGCCCGCTCACCCAGATCTGGGCCCAAGGGGCGCAATCCACCTCGCGATGCGCCCGTGTGCCCCAGATCTGGCAGAAGGCTCGCGCCCGCTCGCGGGTAGCGTTGCGGCATGGCGAGCGTGCTGACCCCCGACCTGCTCGCGCGCGTGCGCGAGCGGGCGCCCGGCTACGACGCGGCGAACGGCTTCTTCTTCGACGACCTCGCCGAGCTCCGCGCGGCCGGCTATCTGCGTGCGCGCAGCCTGAGCGCCGCATCCGCCGACCAGCGCCTGCTGGCCGCGCACGCGCCGGCCACGGCGCTGGGGCTCACCATGCACCTGGTCTGGATGGGCGTCGCGCGCGACCTCGCCGCCGCCGGCGACGACAGCCTGCGGTGGGTACTCGACGACTGCGCAGCCGGCGAGCTGTTCGCCTTCGCGATCAGCGAGGCGGGCAACGACCGCGTCATGACCGACTCGGTGACGCGGGCTGAGCGGGTGGAGCCAGGGGAGCGCCCCGACGGGCACGGCGGCTGGGCGGTCACCGGCACGAAGATCTTCACGAGCCTGAGCCCGGCGTGGACGCGGCTCGGCGTGCTCGCCCGGCACGATCCGGGCGACACCGACCCGACCGGCGGCGGTTCTGACGCCGCCGCCGCGCGCATCATCCACGGCTTCCTCCTGCGGGACGCCCCGGTCTCGACCCCCGAGCGCTTCGAGCCGCACCCGGCCCCCGGGGTGACGATCACCCCCGACTGGAACACGCTCGGCATGCGCGCGACGCAGAGCCACACGACCCGCCTCGAGGCGGCGTTCATCGCCGACGAGCACGTCTCGCGCATCCTGCCCGTCGGGCCGGTCGCCGACCCGTTCCTGCTCGCGATCTCAGCGAACTTCCTCACCCTCATGGCAGCGGTCTACGCGGGGTTGGCCGACCGCGCGCTCGAGCTCGCCGTCGAGAGCGCGCACCGCCGCACGAGCCTCAAGAACGGCGGAGCCCCGCAGGCGCACGATCCCGACATCCGCTGGCGCATCGCGGATGCGGCGCTCGCGCTCGATGCCCTCGCACCTCAGCTCGCCGCCGTCGCGCACGATCGCGACCACGGCGTCGACCGGGGTGCGCGGTGGCACCGCGACCTGGCGGGGCTCAAGCACCGCAGCGTCGAGACCGCCCGGCACGTCGTCGACCAGGCGATGCGCATCGCGGGCGGCGGCGCCTACCGCACCACCGCCGAGCTGAGCCGGCTGCAGCGCGACGTGCTCGCCGGCATCTACCACCCGAGCGACCCGGAGGCCGTGCACGCGACCGTGGCGGCCGACCTGCTCGGCCCGCTGCCGTGAGCGGTGCGGGCGGCGCTGCGGCCGCCGTGCACGAGTTCGACGTGGGGCGGCCCGACGGCCGCACCGTGCACGCCTACGACGCGGGGGGCGACGGCGCCGTCGTGCTCTGGCAGCACGGAACCCCCAACGTCGGAGCCCCGCCGCAGCCCCTGCTCGCTCCGGCCGCCGAGCTCGGGCTGCGCTGGGTGTCGCTCGACCGCGGCGGGTACGGGGGCTCGAGCCCGCATCCCGGGCGGTCGATCGCCGACGCGGCGGCCGACGCCCTCGCCGTTCTCGACGCGCTCGGGGTCGACCGGTTCGCGGTCATGGGCTACTCGGGCGGCGGGCCGCACGCGCTCGCCTGCGCGGCTCTCGCCCCCGCCCGCGTGACCGCCGTCGCGGCCGTCAGCCCGCTCGCACCGATCGACGCGGCGGGCCTCGACTGGTTCGCCGGCATGGGCCCGACCTCGCGGGGGGCCCTTCGCGCGGCGCTCGCCGGCGTCGACGACCGCCGTCGGTTCGAGGCCGAGAACGCGGATGCGCCGCTCGACTTCACCGCCACCGACTGGTCGGCGCTCACCGGTCCCTGGGGCTGGCTCGGAACGGTGGCCGCCGAGGGACTCGCCGCCGGCGTGGATGGCCTCATCGATGACGACCGCGCCTACGTCACTCCGTGGGAGGTCGACCTGTCGGCCGTTTCCGCGCCGGTGCTGGTCGTGCATGCGGAGGACGACCGGGTCGTGCCGGTCGCGCACGCGCGGTGGCTGGCCGAGCACCTGCCCACGGCCGAGCTGCGGGCGCTGCCCGGTGCCGGTCACATCGCGGCGATCGCCGATGAGCGGCGGGGGGCGCTGGACGCCCTGCGCTGGCTCGCGCAGCGGCTGCCCTAGGCGATCCAGTCGAGCTCGCGCAGCCAGGCCTCACAGCTCCGCGTCCAGTCGACGGCGGTGCCGGCCTCAGCGACATCCTCGGCGCTGACCTGCTCGCACTCCCGCACGAGCCCGAGCCCGTGCCGACCGTTCGGGTACACGTGCAGGGAGTGCGGAATCCCGTAGCGGGCCAGCTCCCGAACAAGGCGGTACGGATGCTCGACCGGCACCACCGCGTCCTCCGCGGTGTGCCACACGAAGGTCGGGGGCATCGCGGGCGTGACGAGCCGCTCGACCGAGGTCGCGGCCCGCACCCACGGCGGTGCCCAGCGGCCGAGCAGCTGGCGGCGCGAGCCGCCATGCGTGGCGGTCATCATCGACACGACCGGATAGCACAGCACGGCGGCGTCGACCAGGCCGAGCGCCGCGGCATGGCCGGCGAGGTGCCCGCCGGCCGAGAAGCCCAGCACGCCGAGCCGGGTGACGCCCTCGGCGCGCAGCTCGGCTGCCCGCATCCGGAACGCCGTGATCGGGCCGGGATGCCGCGTGCGCACGGGGTAGGCGAGCACGCTCGCGTCGAGGCCAAGCCCGCGCAGCCACTCGGCGACCGGCTCGCCCTCGTGTGCGGCGCGGTAGCTGTAGCCGCCGCCGGGCAGCACGATCACGTGCGGGCGCTCGCCAGACATCGTCGTCGCCGTCACCGCCCGGTGAAGGCTGCGTTGAGCAGCTCGTCGATGCGCACGCCGACGTCGGGCTCGCCGGTGTCGAGGCGGTTGGTGAGCAGAACGACGCAGCGGCCTGAGTGGCGCGAGATCCACAGCTGCGAACGGCACCAGCCCTCGTGACCGAAGGTGCTGTGGTCGAGCAGGCTGGGTCGGTGCGGCAGGTTAAAGCCGATGCCGAAGTCCTCCGGGTGCCGGGTGCGATCGGCGTCGATCACCGTCAGGCCGCTCGTGCGCGGGCGCAGCATCGCCTCGAGGGTGATGCGGTGCACCACGCGGTCGTCGCCGGTGAGCAGCGACCGCCCGATGGCGAGCAGGTCGGCGGCGCGGGCGGCCGCGCCGGCCGCCGGGTGCCGCAGGGCGAACAGCTCGGCGGGGTTGTGCGCGTAGCGCTCGCCCCCGTGCACGTGGTGCACGTCGTCGGTGTCGAACAACAGCCCGTCGGCTCCGACGCTCGCGGCCATATCGGCGAACTCCTGCTCGAAGGCCCGGCCGGTGGCGTGCTCGATGAGCGCCGCGACCCCCTCCCAGGTGAGGTTTGTGTAGCGGCGCGCGGTGCCGGGCGCGAAGTCGAGTGGAGCCCGCTCGAGCGCCTCGCGCACCGTCGTCGCCCGTCCGTGCGAGAACGGAGCCGGGCCGCCCTCCAGCACGACGTCGGCGACCCCCGAGGTGTGGCTCGTGAGGTGCGCCAGGGTGACCTCGGCGTTGGCGAACCCGGGCAGGGCATCCCGCAGCGGGGTTTCAGTGGTCAGGAGCCCGCGCTCGACGGCGCGCATCGCCGTGAGCGCGACGAGCGGCTTGGTGACCGAGTAGAGCGCGAAGCGGTCGTCGACGTGGGCGGTGCGCCCACTGACCGGGTCGGTGCCGAACGCGGCGACGTCGACGACCCCGTTCACGTCGGCGATCGCGAGCACGGCGACGGGCAGGCGGCCGGCGTCGACGTGGCGGCGGGTCCAGTCGGCGGCGGCGCTGAAGGCGGTGGTGGCGGTCATGGAGGCCCTTCTCACGTGAGCTGCGGCAGCACCTCGGCCGCGATCACGTCGAGGTGCTCGAGGTCGGTCATGTCGACCGTCTGCAGGTAGAGGCGGTCGACGCCGAGCTCGCGCAGGGCGCCGACGCGGTCGATGACCTCGGCGGGGGTGCCGACGAGGCGCTCGCCGTGGTCGCTCGCGGGGTCGATGCCGACGGCGGCGCAGCGCCGCGCGATCTCGGCGGCGTCGCGGCCGACGACCGTGGGCCAGGCGGCCGAGAGCTTCAGCGTGGCCGGGTCGCGGCCCTCCTCGGCGCAGACGGCGCGCACGTTGTCGAGCACCTCGGCGAAGCCCTCGAGGGTGCGGAACCCGATGTTGAACTCGGTCGCGTAGAGGGCCGCGAGGCGCGGGGTCTTGCGCGGGCCGCCGCCGCCGACGATGACGGGCATGCGCTGCTGCACGATCTTCGGGAGGGCCGGAACGTCGACGAGCCGGTAGTGCTCGCCCTCGAACGAGTAAGTGGCGCCGTCGGGGGTGGCCCAGTAGCCGGTCACGATGGCGAGCTGCTCCTCGAGCATCCCGAACCGCTTGGCGGGGAAGGGGATGCCGAACGCCTCGTGCTCGCGCTCGTACCAGCCGGTGCCGAGGCCGAACTCGGCGCGCCCGCCCGACATCTGGTCGACCTGGGCGACCTGCACGGCGAGGATGCCCGGGTGCCGGTGCGTCGCCGAGCTGACGAGCGTGCCGAGGCGGATCGTGCTGGTCTCGCGGGCGAGGGCGGCGAGCGTCGTCCAGGCGTCGGTCGGGCCGGGCAGGCCGTCGCCGTCGCCCATGACGAGGTAGTGGTCGCTGCGGAACCAGGCGTGGAAGCCGAGCTGCTCGGCGCGCTGCGCGTGCGCGACGATCGTGTCGTAGCTCGCGCCCTGCTGGGGCTCGGTGAAGACGCAGAACTCCATGGAACGAGACTACGACCCGCATCCGCCCCGGATGCCCGCAATAGGTATGATCTAACGCATGACCCGCACCGCGATCGTCACCGGAGGCCTCAGCGGCCTCGGTGCCGCGACGGCCGAGCGGCTGCGCGCCGACGGCATCCGCGTCCACACGCTCGACCTCGCCGCCGCGGGCGAGGGCGATCCGTTCGCCGCCGATCACCACCAGCTCGACATCAGCGACGACGCGGCGGTCGCCGCGGTGGCCGAGCGGGTCGGGCCCGTCGACATCCTCGTCACCTGCGCCGGAATCGTCGGGCCCAACAAGCCGCTGCTCGAGACCACGGCCGACGAGTGGCGCCGGACGATCGATGTGAACGTCATGGGAACGGTGGCGAGCATCCGCGCCTTCGCCCCGGGCATGGTCGCGAAGGGCTGGGGCCGCATCGTCACCGTCGCCTCGATGGCCGGCAAGGACGGCAACCCGAACCTCGCCGCCTACTCGGCGACGAAGGGTGCGGTCATCGCGCTGACCAAGTCGATCGGCAAGGAGCTCGCCCAGACGGGCGTGCTCGTGAACGTCATCGCGCCGGCCGTGCTGGCGACCCCCCTGAACGCCAAGACCGACCCGGCGGTGCTGCAGTACATCACCGACCTGATCCCCATGAAGCGCGTCGGCCGCCCGGAGGAGTTCGCCGAGCTCGTTGCCTTCCTCACCTCCGACCGGGTCAGCTTCTCGACGGGCGCGGTCTACGACCTCAGCGGCGGCCGCGCCACCTACTAGCGGTCTCCAGCAGGAGGCTCCCGAATCCAAGGAACTGCGATGAAGCTCATGCGCCTCGGCCCGGCGGGCCACGAACGCCCCGTCGTGCGCGTCGACGAGAACCACTACGTCGACGTCTCCGATGTCGTGACCGACTTCGATGAGCGCTTCTTCGGTTCGGGCGGGATGCTCGGTCTCGAGCGCGTCGTCGGTGAGCGCGTCGCGGCCGGTGCCGTGCGGCCTTTCGCCGGGGAGAGGGTCGGTGCGCCGATCGCGCGCCCGCACCAGATCCTCTGCATCGGCCTCAACTACAGCGACCACGCTGCCGAGTCGGGCATGCCGGTGCCCGACGAGCCGATCCTGTTCACGAAGAGCCCGAACACCCTCGTCGGCCCCGACGACGACGTGCGCATGCCGCGCGGTGCCACGAAGCTCGACTGGGAGGTCGAGCTCGGCATCGTCATCGGACAGCGCACCAGCTACCTCGACTCCCCGGAACAGGCCCGCGAGCACATCGCCGGCTACCTGGTGGTCAACGACGTCTCCGAGAGGGCGTTCCAGATCGAGCGCGGCGGGCAGTGGGCCAAGGGCAAGTCGGCCGAGACGTTCAACCCGGCCGGGCCGTGGCTCGCGACGCCCGACGAGCTCGACGACGTCATGAATCTCGGCATGTGGCTGGATGTCAACGGGCAGCGGCGGCAGACCGGCTCGACCTCGACGATGATCTTCGATCCGTTCGTCATCGTGCACTACCTGAGCCAGTTCCTCGTGCTCGAGCCCGGCGACCTCATCAACACGGGCACGCCGCCCGGAGTGGGGCTCGGCATGACGCCGCCGACGTACCTGCAGGTGGGCGATGTGATGCAGCTCGGCATCGACGGGCTCGGCACGCAGCGGCAGACGGTCATCGCCCCGCGCTGAGCCACCGCGCTGAGCCTGCCGCGCCGAAGGCCCGGGCTTACCGCTCGGGCGGCGTGATCTGCGAGCGGCTGACGATCGCGATGATCGACTCGCCGCGCTTGAGCCGCACCTGTAGCCGCAGGGCTCCCGAACGGGCGATGAGCACCCCGATCACCGTGGCCGCGAGCGCCGGCACCGCCCCCGAGATGACGAGCGCCGCCTGCGGCCCGAGCCACTCGGCGAGGCTGCCCATGAGCGGCCCGCCGATCGCCTGCCCGCCGACCATGATGATCACGTAGAACGACATGACGCGGCCCCGGATGCCCGGGTTGCAGCTGAGCTGCACGAGCGAGTCGGCCATGATCGCGTAGATGAGTCGCGCCATGCCGACGCTCACCAGCAGCACGAGGAACATGCCGTACAGGGGGGCGAGCCCGGCGAGGGCCTGCAGAGTGCCGTACGCGAGCGCGGCGATGATGATGGTTCGCAGGCGCAGGGTGCGCATCCGCGTCGAGAGCAGGGCCCCGGTCAGCGCGCCGATGGCGACGAGCGAGCTGTAGAGGCCGTAGCCGGTCGACCCCGACTCGTAGACCTCGTTCGCCATGCCGGTCAGGATCACCGGCAGCGACATTCCGAAGACGGCGACGAACATCAGCATGATCATCGGCCAGAAGATCGTCGGCTTCGAGCGCGCGTACTGCAGCGCCTGACGGATCTGCCCGCTCTGCCGCGGCTGCACGGGGATGATGCGCAGCTCGTCGCTGCGCAGGGTCGCGAGCGTGATGACCACCACGAACGCGGCGAGGGCGTTGACCGCGATCGCCCAGCCCGAGCCCGCGACGGCGATGATGACGCCGGCGACGGCCGGGCCGATGAAGCCGCCGAAGTGGAAGACCGAGGCGTTGAGGCTGATGGCGTTCTGCAGCAGGCGCGGCTCAACCATCTCGGTGACGAGCACCACGCGCGCCGGGCTCTCGACGACGAACACGCAGCCGATGACGACGGAAATCGCGTAGACGTGCCACAGTTCGACCACCCCGGTGAGGGCGAGCGTCGCGAGAAGCGCGCTCAGCAGGCCAAAGACTGAGTACACGCCGATCAGCAGTACGCGCTTCGAGAAGCGGTCGGCGATCACGCCGCCGTACGGGCCCAGCAGCAGCATCGGGCCCCACTGCAGGAAGATCGTCACCCCGACCGCGGCGATGTTGCCGGTGAGCTCGAGCACGAGCCAGTCGGTGGCGATGCGCTGCATCCAGCCGGCGGTGTGCGCGAGCAGCTGCGAGCCCTGGAAGCGTCGGTAGTTGCGAATCTGCAGCGAGGCGAACGAGTCGCGCAGGCTCGTGCTGCCGCGGTGCACCGGGATCGGCTCGGTGGGCGGGAAGGCGGGAGCGGCGAGGTCTGGCACGGTGCTTTCGGTGATGGATGCGAGGCCGGAGTGCGGCCGGTGATCAGCCTACGCCCGCACGGGCGGGTGGGGATCAGGCGGAAGCCCCGTCGCGACGACCACCACGGCACGGGACGACGGGGCCCGACCCCGCGGGTTTGGTGCGGGTCCTCTAGCCGCGCGGAACGAGCCGCTGCAGCTGGGTCACGTGCCCCGGCTCGAGCTCGTCGAGCGAGCGCACGCCGAGCAGCTTCATGGTGCGGGTGATCTCGCCGCGGAGGATCTCGATGGCACGGTCGACGCCCTCCCGCCCGCCGGCCATGAGGCCGTAGAGGTACGCGCGGCCGATGAGGGTGAAGCGTGCCCCGAGCGCGACCGAGGCCACGATGTCGGCGCCCGACATGATGCCGGTGTCGAGGTGCACCTCGGTGTCCTTGCCGACCTCGCGCACGACCGCGGGCAGCAGGTGGAAGGGGATCGGCGCGCGGTCGAGCTGCCGCCCGCCGTGGTTCGACAGGGTGATGCCGTCGACGCCGAGGTCGGTGAGGCGCTTCGCGTCGTCGACGGTCTGCACGCCCTTGACGACGAGCTTGCCGGGCCACTGCTCCTTGATCCACCGCAGGTCGTCGTAGGTCACGGTGGGGTCGAACATGAAGTCGAGCAGCTCGGCGACCGTGCCGTCCCAGCTCGAGAGGCTCGCGAAGGCGAGCGGTTCGGTGGTCAGGAAGTCCCACCACCACCAGGGGCGCGGGATCGCGTTGACGATCGTGCCGACCGTGAGCGCCGGGGGGATCGAGAAGCCGTTGCGCTTGTCGCGCAGGCGCGCGCCCGCGACCGGCACGTCGACGGTGACGAGCAGCGTGTCGAAGCCCGCGGCCGCCGCGCGCTCGACGAGCTGCATCGAGCGATCGCGGTCTTTCCACATGTAGAGCTGAAACCAGTTGCGGCCGTCGGGCGCCGCTGCGCGAACATCCTCGATGCTCGTCGTGCCCATCGTCGACAGCGAGAACGGGATGCCCGCCGCAGCCGCCGCGGAGGCGCCGGCCACCTCGCCCTCGGTGTGCATCATGCGCGTGAAGCCGGTGGGCGCGATGCCGAAGGGCAGCTCGACGCGCTGACCGAGCACCTCCCAGCCGGTGTCGACCTGGCTCACGTCGCGCAGGATCGCGGGGTGGAACTCGATGTCACTGAACGCCTGCCGCGCCCGCGCGAGGCTCAGCTCGCCCTCTGCCGCGCCCTCGGTGTAGTCGAAGGGCGCCTTCGGCGTGCGGCGCTGCGCGATCGCGCGCAGGTCGGCGATCGTGAGGGCGCTCTGCAGGCGGCGCTTCTTGGCGTTGAAGGTCGGCGTCTTGAACCGCATGAGCGGCGCGAGCTCTTTGGGGCGGGGGAAGCGGCGTTTCACCATCGGTCAGTCCTCTGTCGGGGCCGTGTCGGCGAGCTGGGAGTCGTAGCGGGCGAGCAGGCGGTCGCGCGCGCCCTCGATGTGGGCACGGGTGAGCGAGCCGGCGCGCTCGGGGTCGCCGGCGGCGACGGCGTCGAGAATGCCCTGGTGCTGCGTGACGACATCGTCGATCGCCATCAGCCGGTGGCCGAGCACCTGCCCGATGCACAGCTCGATCTCGCCCATGAGCAGGGCGTGCAGGCGCGCGAGCCGGGGGGAGCGCTGCGCCTCGACGAGAGCGCGGTGGAACGCGATGTCGGCGCGGGCGAGAGCCGGGGGAACCTCCGCGCCCGGGGCCGCCGAGCGCGCGGCGGTCGCGGCGTCGGTGAGCATCCGCTGCGCTGCGATGGCCGCCATCGGAACAACCCCGTCGGCGGCGAGGGTGCGCAGCGCGGCCTCTTCGACGATGGCGCGGTTGGCGTAGAGGTCGACGATGTCGTCGCGCGTGAGCTCGGGAACCCGCGCGGTCTTGTGCGCCTCGCGCCGCAGCAGCCCGTCGGCGACGAGGCGCTCGAGCGCGACCTTCGCGGTCGGGCGGGCGACCCCGAACCGCTCGGCGACGGCCTGCTCGGTGATGGCCGATCCGGGCGCTTCGCGCTGGCTCAGGATGCTCTCGCGCAGCGCCTCGTACACCGCATCGGGCACGCGCGTGACGGAGAGGGCTTCGGAACTCATGGTCGCGAGAGTAGCAGATTGTTAGACAAGTGTACCGACGCTATGGCGCGTTCGAGCGGGTGCTCTGCAGGACTGTCGGCGGTCTCTCCCGACCCCCTACGCTCGAGGTGTGACCCGCGTGCTCGACCGCCCCGGGGTGGTGCTCGGAATCGCCGCCCTCGTTCTCAACGAGGGCGCGACCGACGAGAACGCGCGCACCGTGATCGCGGCGGCCGCCGACGCTGGCGTGCTCGCCCTCGACACCGCCCGTGCGTATGCGCGCCTCGACGATGACGGGGTCGGCGAGCGTCTCGCGGCGGAGGGTCGGGCGCTGCGGCCTGGCTTGCCCATCATCACCAAGGCGGGCCACTATCGGGCCGCGGCGAACGCCTGGAACAGCGACGGCAGCGCCGAGCGGATGCGCGCCGACGCCGAGCGCAGCACCGAGCTGCTCGGCCGGCCCCTCGACCTCCTGCTGCTGCACCGCGCCGACCGCGTCGACGACCTCGAGGAGTCGGTGGCGGCGCTCGCCGCCCTGCGGGAGGAGGGGCTCGCGCGCGCGGTCGGACTGTCGAACGCACCCATCGACCTCATCGACCGCGCTCTCGCGGTCGCCCCGATCGACGCGGTGCAGAACCGTCTCGGCCTCGGGGTCGACAGCTTCGCCGAGTACCACCACTGCCGCGCCGCGGGCATCGACTTCTTCGGCTATGCGCCCTTCGGTGGGCCGCGGGCCGCTCCGCTGGCCACGCGGGTGCCGCACGTCGCCGCGCTCGCGACCGCGCGCGGCGCGTCGGTGCACCGTCTGACGCTCGCGGCGGTGCTTTCCGTGTTGCCCGGCTACTGGCCGGTGATCGGTTCGACCCGGGCCGAGTCGGCGCGGGATGCGATCGGGGCCATGGATGAGCCGGTCGACGATGAGCTGCGCGAGGCGCTGCTGGGCGACCTGGCGTCGCGCGGCGTCCCGGCCTGAGCCGGGCAGGCTGATACTGACCGGCCTGAGTCGCGCCCGCTCCGCGGGCTCGGGTCGCGACCGATCCGCAATATGTTGTTGTTGACAGCAATTGAGGCTCGACGTATATTCGACTCGTCCGCGTCACTTTCGGCAACGATGTCGAAACTTTCGAGAGGTTCAACGATGAACAAGAGAGCAGCAACCCGCTGGGCTGCGATCGCAGCCATCAGCGTCACGGTCGGAGGGCTCGCCGCGTGCGCGCCCGCCGAGAATGCCGCTGAAGGAGAGGGCGTCACCATCCGCTGGTGGCACAACGCCACCTCCGACCCGCTGCAGGGCCTGTGGGCCGATGTCGCCGCCGAGTTCGAGGCGGCCAACCCCGGCGTCACCGTCGAGGTCACTGGCTACCAGAACGAAGACCTTCAGCGCACGCTCATCCCCAACGCCCTGCAGTCGGGCGACGCGCCCGACATCTTCCAGGTCTGGCCGGGCGGCGAGGTTCGCGCGCAGGCCGAGGCCGGCTAACTGCGGGACATCACTGAGGACGCCGCTGACCTGATCGCCGAGATCGGCGGAGCGGTCAAGCCGTGGGAGGTCGACGGTCGCCAGTACGCGCTGCCGTTCTCGTTCGGCATCACCGGCATCTGGTACAACACCGACCTCTTCGCTCAGGCCGGAATCGACGCACCGCCGACCACGCTCGACGAGCTCGTCGACGCCGCCGCCGCGCTCAAGGCCGAGGGCATCACGCCCATCGCCGTTGGCGCCGGTGACCTGTGGCCCGCCGGCCACTGGTGGTACCAGTTCGCGCTCAACGCCTGCTCGGTCGAGACCCTGCAGACCGCGATCCCCGAGCGCAACTTCGACGACCCGTGCTGGATCGAGGCGGGCGAGAACCTCCAGGAGTTCCTCGAGACCGAGCCGTTCAACGAGGGCTTCCTCGCCACCCCGGCGCAGACCGGCGCCGACAGCTCGGCCGGCCTCGTCGCCAACGGCAACGCCGCGATGGAGTTCATGGGCCCCTGGAACTCGGGCGTCATCGGCTCGCTGACCCCCGACACGACGGTGCCGGAGTTCCTCAGCTGGTTCCCCTTCCCCTCCGTTCCCGGTGGTGAGGGCGACCCGACCGTGACCATGGGTGGCGGTGACGGCTTCGGCGTCAGCGCCGACGCTCCCGACATCGCGGTCGAGCTGCTGAAGTACATCCACAGCGCCGAGGTGCAGCAGCGCTTCGCCGCCACCGGTGCCGGCATCGCCGCGCACCCGGCCGCCGCCGACAGCCTTGAGGACGAGAACCTGCAGCAGATCGCCGCGGGCCTCGCCGGCTCGTCGTTCGTGCAGCTGTGGCTCGACAGCGCGCTCGGCCCGGAGTTCGGCAACCCGCTGAACCAGGCGATCGTGAACATCTTCGGCGGGGTGGGAACCCCGGAGGACGTGGTCACGGCGCTGAGGGACACGGCCGCCGCGCTGTAGCTCCGACATGACTGATCAGCTCACGGCAGGGCCCGCGGTCTCCGCGGGCCCTGCCCCTGCCTCCACACCCCCGTCCGCCTCCCCGCCCGGTCGCACCGCGCGCGACGCGCGACGCTCGCGCGACCTGCAGAAGTGGCTCGAGATCGCGCTGTTCGCCGGCCCGGCCCTCGTGGTCTTCGTGACCTTCGTGATCCTGCCGGTCGTGCTCGCGGGCGTGTACAGCTTCTACAACTGGAACGGCCTCGGGCCGCTCGAGCGCTTCATCGGGTTTGACAACTACGTTCGCGCCTTCACCGACCCCCTGTTCCTCGGCGCGATCGGCAATAACGTCACGATCCTCATCGCCTCGGTGCTGATCCAGGGTCCGCTCGCGATCGCGATCGCGCTGCTGCTCAATCGCAAGCTTCCGGGCCGCGCCCTCATCCGCGCCCTCATCTTCGTGCCGTACGTGCTCGCGGAAGTCATCGCGGGTCTCTCCTGGAAGCTGCTGCTCTCCCCGCGCGGCGGCGTCAATGCACTGCTCGAGGCCATCGGCCTGGGCGAACTCACCCAGCCGTGGCTGGCCAACCCCGACATCGCGCTGTGGGTGATGTTCGGCATCCTGAGCTGGAAGTATCTGGGCTTCGCGATCCTCCTCATGCTCGCCGGCCTGCAGGGCGTTCCCGAAGAGCTGCACGAGGCCGCCGCGATCGACGGCGCCAACTGGTGGCAGATCCAGACCCGCATCACCCTTCCCCTGCTGGCGCCGACCATCCGTATCTGGATCTTCCTGTCGATGATCGGCTCGCTGCAGTTGTTCGACATGGTCTGGGTGACCACCAAGGGCGGGCCCGTCGGGGCGACCAACACGATGGCCGTCTACCTCATCCAGTACGGCCAGGGCCAGTACGGCTACGGCAGCGCGATCGCGGTCATCCTGTTCGTGATCTCCCTCGTCGTCGCCCTGCTCTACCAGCGCTTCGCGATGCGTCGCGACCTGGCCGGAGCCGTCACGAGCGGAGTGCGCTGATGACCACGACCCTTCCGACCCCCGAGACTGGCACCCCCGCGACCGGCACCCCCGCGACCGGCACCCCCGCGGCCAGCGCCGCGCGTGCCGCAGCGTCGGTGCGCCGCCGGCGACCGATCGACTGGAGCGCGCCCGGCGTGTACCTCGTCGCGCTGCTCGTGGTGACCGCATCCGTCGCCCCCGTCGCCTATGTGTGGATCGGCGGATTCCGCACCACGCCCGACATCAACGCCGACCCGGCCGGCTGGCCCAACCCCTGGTCGTTCGAGAGCTACCTGACGGTGCTCACGTCGACCCGCTTCTGGGGATCGGTGTTCTCGTCGTCGCTCGTCGGCCTCGGCACGACCCTCGGCGTCGTGATCCTGGGCGTCATGGCGGCTTTCGTCATCGCGCGCTACAGCTTCCGCGGCCGCGGCGTCATCTACGCACTGTTCGCGGCGGGCCTGATGTTCCCGCTGACCGTCGCGGCACTGCCGCTCTCGGTGCTGCTGCGTGACATCGGGCTGCAGGGCTCGTTCCTCGGACTGATCATCCCGCAGGTGGCGTTCGCGTTGCCGACGACGATCATCATCCTCGTCCCGTTCCTGCGCGCGATCCCGGCAGAGCTCGAAGAGGCCGCGGTCATCGACGGCGCGTCGCGCATCGGGTTCTTCTGGCGCATCCTGCTGCCGCTGTCGTCGCCCGGGCTCGTGACCGTCGGCGTGCTCGCCTTCATCGGCAGCTGGAACGCCTACCTGCTGCCGCTGCTCGTGCTCGCCGCGGGCGGCATGCCGCAAGAGCTGTGGACGCTGCCGCTCGGCGTGCAGCAGTTCTCGACCCAGTACTCGGCCGACACCGGAGCGGTGCTGGCCTACACCTCGCTGTCGATGCTTCCCGCCCTCGCCTTCTTCCTGGCGGCGGAGAAGCGCATCGTCGGCGGCCTGACAGGAGCCGTCAAGGGATGACCATGCACACCTCGCCGGCCGCGCCCGCGGCCGGCACCGCACCATGGCGCGACGCCGCGCTCACGCCCGCCGAGCGTGTCGAGTCGCTCGTCGCGGCCATGACCCTGCCCGAGAAGCTCGCGCAGCTCTACGGGGTGTGGGTCGGAGCCGACACCGGCGGCGGCGACGTCGCGCCCCACCAGCACGCCATGGACGACGCCGTCGACCTGGATGCGCTGCTCGAGTACGGCCTCGGGCAGCTCACCCGTCCCTTCGGCACGGCGCCCGTCGACGCGGGTGTCGCCGCCCTCTCGCTCGCCACCACGCAGCGGCGGATCGTCGAGCGCAACCGCTTCGGAATCCCGGCCATGGCGCACGAAGAGTGCCTCGCCGGCTTCGCCGCGTGGGGGGCCACCGCGTACCCGGTGCCGTTGAGCTGGGGGGCGACCTTCGACCCCGAGCTCATCGAGACGATGGCGGGGCGCATCGGGGCCGACATGCGCGCGGTGGGCATCCATCAGGGCCTTGCCCCGGTGCTCGATGTCGTGCGTGACGCGCGCTGGGGCCGGGTGGAGGAGACCATCGGGGAGGACCCGTACCTCGTCGGCACGATCGGCAGCGCCTACGTGCGCGGCCTCGAGACGGCCGGTATCGTCGCGACGCTCAAGCACTTCGTGGGCTACTCGGCGTCGCGCGCCGGGCGCAACCTCGCCCCGGTCTCGGTCGGGCCGCGCGAGCTCGCCGACGTGCTGCTGCCGCCGTTCGAGATGGCCGTGCGCGAGGGCGGGGCGCGCAGCGTCATGAACTCGTACTCCGACATTGACGGCGTGCCGAGCGCCGCCGACAAGCGACTGCTCACCGAGCTGCTGCGCGACGAGTGGGGGTTCACCGGCACCGTCGTCGCCGACTACTTCGCCATCGCCTTCCTGCGCCTGCTGCACGGCACGGCCGCCACCTGGGCCGAGGCGGCCGGTGCGGCGCTCGACGCCGGCATCGACGTCGAGCTGCCCACCGTGAAGACCTTCGGCGGCCCCCTCACCGAGGCCGTCGAGCGCGGCATCGTGCCGGAGTCGCTCATCGACCGCGCGCTGCGCCGCGTGCTGCACCAGAAGCTCGAGCTCGGGCTGCTCGACGCCGACTGGCGGGCGGAGTCGCCCGCGCTCGCGGCCGCGGCCGCCGCCGGCCGCCTCGACCTCGAGGGCGTGCGCGGCACGATCGACCTCGACCAGCCCGGCAACCGCGCGCTCGCCCGTGCGCTCGCCGAGCGCGCTGCGGTGCTGCTGCGCAACGACGGCACCCTCCCGCTGCGGGCGCCGCGGCGCATCGCCGTGGTCGGGCCGAACGCCGACGAGCGCTACGCGATGCTGGGCTGCTACTCGTTTCCGACGCACGTCGTCAGCCAGCATCCCGGTGTCGCGATGGGCATCGAGATCGCCACAGTTCTCGACGCCCTGCAAGCCGAGTTCGTCGGCGCCGAGGTGCGGCATGAGCGCGGCACCGGCATCGATGACGGCGACACGAGCGAAATCCCGGCCGCGGTCGCCGCCGCGCGCGAAGCCGACGTCGCGATCGTCGTACTCGGCGACCGCGCCGGGCTCTTCGGGCGCGGGACGAGCGGCGAGGGCTGCGATGCCCCCGACCTCGCGCTGCCCGGTGCGCAGCAGCAGTTGCTCGACGCTCTGCTCGACAGCGGCACCCCGGTGGTCGCCGTGCTGCTGAGCGGGCGGCCGTACGCGCTCGGCTCGGCGCCTGAGCGCGCCGCGGCGATCGTGCAGACGTTCTTCCCCGGCGAGGAGGGGGCGGGTGCCATCGCCGGCGTGCTGAGCGGGCGGGTCGAGCCCTCCGGGCGGCTTCCGGTGAGCATCCCGGCCCACCCCGGCGTTCAGCCGTCGACCTATCTCGCCGCCCCGCTGGCCCGGGTCAGCGACGTCTCGAACATCGATCCGACCGCGGCCTACCCCTTCGGCCACGGCCTGGGCTATGCGACGGCGCTCTGGACCGATCTCGAGTGCCCCGACCGCGAGGTCGCCGTCGACGGCGAGGCGATGCTGTCGCTTCGCCTCGTCAACACCGGCGACCGCCCGGCTCACGAGGTCGTGCAGCTGTACCTGCACGATCCCGTCGCCTCGGTGGTGCGGCCCGTGCAGCGGCTCATCGGGTTCCAGCGCGTCGTCGTGCCCGCGGGCGGCAGCGTGCGGGTCGCCGTGACCGTGCCCGCCGCGCTCGCTGCCTTCACGGGCCTCGATGGGCGTCGCATCGTCGAGCCCGGCGACATCGTGCTCGGCTTCGGTCGTTCAAGCAGCGACATTCCGCTCAGCACCACCATCGTCCTGACGGGCGCTGTGCGGGAGGTGGGCGCCGACCGACCGCTGCACCCTCGCTTCGAGGTCGTGGGCACGCCGTGACGAACGCCGCTGCCGCGCGCGACGGGCTCGCGCACCGGCGCGGCACCGCGCACGTGCGGGTCGTCGATCGTGACGGCGCGCCCGTCGCCGGCCGCGCGCTGCACGTCGAGCAGGTGCGCCACGCCTTCGCCTTCGGCTGCATCGCCTTCGAGCTGCTTGACCACGCCACCGGCCGCGCCCCGCAGGATGCGACGCTCGCCGACGACTGGCTGGCGCTGTTCGGCCTCGGTGTGCTGCCGTTCTACTGGGGCGACTTCGAGCCCGAGCCGGGGCATCCGCGCACCACCGAGCTGCAGCACGCGGCGCGGTGGCTGCGCGACCGCGGCGTGCGCGTCAAGGGGCACCCGCTCGTCTGGCACACCGTCAAGGCGGCCTGGCTCGACGCCCTGCCCACCGACGAGGTCGAGCGGCGGGTCATCGAGCGCATCCGCCGCGAGACCCGCGACTTCGCGGGCCTCGTCGACGAGTGGGACGTCATCAACGAGGTCGTCATCATGCCCGACTTCGTCAACGAGCCCGACGGCGTGCCCAACGCGATCAGCCGCCTCGCGCGCGAGCGCGGGCGCGTGCCGCTCGTGCGGCTCGTCGTCGACGAGGCCCGTGCCGGTGCGCCGGCAGCCCGTCTGCTGCTGAACGATTTCGACCTCTCCGACGACTACGTGCGTCTCATCGAGCAGGTGCTGGATGCGGGCATCGCGCTCGATGCCATCGGCGTGCAGACGCACATGCACCAGGGCTTCCGCGGCGAGCAGCTGCTCGAGATCGCCGACCGCTTCGCCCGCTTCGGCCTGCCGCTGCACTTCACCGAGACGACGATCGTGTCGGGCGACCTCATGCCGGCCGACATCGTCGACCTCAACGACTACCAGCCCGCCACCTGGCCCTCGACTCCCGAGGGGGAGGAGCGTCAGGCGCGCGAGATCGTCGAGCACTACCGCCTGCTCGTCGGCCATCCGGCCGTCGAGTCGATCACCTACTGGGGTCTCACCGACCGCGGCGCGTGGCTCGGTGCTCCGGTCGGCCTGCTGCGCGCCGACGGCAGCCGCAAGCCGAGCTACGACGCGCTGCACGCCCTGCTCAAGGGTGAGTGGTGGTTTGCTCCGACCACGGTGGTGACCGACGCCGACGGCGTCGCGCGCGTGCACGGCTTCGCTGGCGACTACCGCGTGCGGGTAGGGGACGCGGCGGAGGTCGTCGTGAGCATCCCCGTCGGCGAGACGACCGCGACGATCACCGTCTAGCCGCACCCGACGCCCGGAGTCCCGCTCCTGGCGACCGTCGTCAGTCGGCAGGCGGCGGCGCTGTGCTGTCGCGCACCACGAGGCTCGTCGCGAGGTCCATGCGCGCGGCCGGCCCCTCCTTGGCCGCGGAGTTCGACACGGCTTCGTCGCGCAGCGCGAGCACGAGCTTCGCCGCCTCGACCCCCATCTGCCGCAGCGGCTGGTGCACGGTCGTCAGGCGCGGGCTCACCCAGCGGCTGAGCGGAATGTCGTCGTAGCCGACGATTGACACGTCGTCGGGCACGCGCAGGCCGAGCGCCCGCGCCGCCTCCAGGGCGCCGAGCGCCTGCAGATCGCTGCCCGCGAAGATCGCGGTCGGCCGGTCGGGCCGCGAGAGCAGCTCGATCGCATGCCGCCGACCGCCCTCGACGTGGAAGTCGCCGAACCGCTCGAAGCCGGGCTCGATCGGCAGCCCCACCGAGTTCATCGCCGATCGGAACCCGTCGAGCCGCGCGAGCGAGCACATCATGTCTTCCGGGCCGGTGATCGCGGCGATGCGCCGGTGACCGAGCTCGATCAGGTGCCGCGTGGCGGCGAGCCCGCCCGACCAGTTGGCCGAGCCCACCGAGGGCACGTCGGGCGAGGGGTCGCCGGCCGGGTCGACGATCGCGAACGGGATGGCGCGCGCGCGGAGGCGCTCGCGCAGCGCCCGCGGCAGATCGGAGAACACGAGCACCACCCCCGCCGGTCGACGCCGGAGCACGCCCTCGAGCCAGTCGGCCCCGGGCGAGTGACGGTCGCCGGTGACGGTGAGCACGACGCTCAGCCCGTGCTCTTTCGCGACCGACTCGACGCCGTCGATGAGCTCCATCGACCAGATGCGGTCGAGCTCGTGGAACACGAGCTCGATGAGCTCAGCCGGTGCGGCGGTGGTGCCGATGCGCCGCTGGTAGCCTCGCGCGGCGAGCAGCTGCTCGATGCGCGCGCGGGTGTCGGCCGCGACGTCGGGCCGCCCATTGAGCACTTTGGAGATGGTGGCGAGTGACACCCCGGCCTCTTCGGCGACGGCGGCGAGGGTGACGCGGCCAGCGGGCTCGGCGGTGCGGGCAGGTGTCATGTTTCGAAGCCTATCCTCGAAAGTTACGACGCGTGGGCGGGCACCTCGGTGGGGTCGGCGATGAGGCGATCCCAGGCCAGTTCGCCGGCTCCGATCATCAGGCGGCTCGATCCGAGCTCGGCCACATCGATGCGTGCTGCGCCGGCGCTCACCGCGAGCGCCTCGGCCAGCACCGCCTGCTGGCGATCGGTGCTCGACGCCCGCCACAGGGCGGCGAGGTGCCCGCCGAGCACGATGTGCTCGGGGTTGAGCAGGTTCACGGCGCTGCGCAGGGCGATGGCGAGCCAGGCGAGCTGCTCGCGGAGGGCATCCTGAACCGTCGTCGAACCGGCGACGACCGCCGCCTGCAGCGCCGCGTCGAGAGCGTCATCGTCGGGATGCTCGAGGCCGACGGCCGCTGCCAGCGCGTCGCGCCGCACAACCGTCTCGAGGCAGCCGCGCGCGCCGCACGCGCACGGCACGCCGAGCGGGTCGACGCTAAGGTGCCCGATCTCGCCGGCGTACCCGGCCGATCCGGTCACGGCGCGGCCGTCGACGACGATGCCGCCGCCGATGCCGCTCGCGCCGCCGTTGAGGTACAGCAGGCTCGCGGCACCGCGTCCGGCCCCGAAGGTGAGTTCGGCCCGCGCACCGAGGTGGGCATCGTTCGCCACCTCGACGGGCATGCGCAGCGTCTCGGCCAGGAGCGACCCGAGCGGCTCGTCGCGCCAGTCCAGTCGGGGGGCCAGGCGCACGCAGCCGTCTTCGCGCCGCACGAGTCCGGGCACGGCGACGCCGACTCCGAGCACCGTCGCCTCGGGACGCCGCGCGGCCAGCTCGCGCACGACGCGGTCGGTGATGGCGACGACCTCCGCCGGGCTGGGCCGGTCGACGACCGTGCGCGAGCGCTCGATGATGTCGCCGCCGAGCGAGACCAGGCCGATGTCGACGACGTCGAGCTCGGGGTTGACGGCGGCGACGAGCCAGCGGTCGCGGGTGACGACGAGCGGGCTCGGGCGGCCCACGCCGGCCCGACGCTGGTCGTCGCGCTCGTCGACCCAGTCGTGATCGACGAGCACCGTGACGAGGTCGCCGATCGTCGACCGGTTGAGGCCCAGGGCCCGTGTCAGGTCGGCGCGAGTAACGCCGCGACGCCGGTGCACGAGGTCGAGCACGGCGGCGAGATTGCGGCGACGGACGGTGTTGGCGTCGAGGGTGGCTGAGCGGGCGGAGGGCATGCCTCCAGTCTGGCCGCAATCGCGCCCGCATGATAGGTTGTGACAACCAACAAATAGCGGAGCGTCCCGACGGACCCGCACGAGGAGACCCACGATGGCACTGGCGCCGACCCCCGCAGACCACTTCACCTTCGGCCTCTGGACGGTCGGCTACAACGGGGCCGACCCGTTCGGCGGCCCGACCCGCGCGCCGCTCGACGTCGTGCACGTCGTCGAGAAGCTCACCGAGCTCGGTGCCTACGGCCTCACCCTGCACGACGACGACCTCTTCGCGTTCGGCTCGACCGACGCCGAGCGGCGAGCGCAGATCGACCGCCTGCTCGCGGCCACAGCATCCACGGGCCTGAAGGTGCCCATGATCACTACCAACCTGTTCAGCGCGCCCGTCTTCAAAGACGGCGGGTTCACGTCGAACGACCGCGCGGTGCGCCGCTACGCGCTGCGCAAGGTACTGCGCAACATCGACCTCGCCGCTGAGCTCGGCGCGCACACCTTCGTCATGTGGGGCGGCCGCGAGGGCGCCGAGTACGACGCGGCGAAAGACGTGCGGTCGGCAATTGCCCGCTACCGCGAGGCCGTCAACCTGCTCACGCAGTACGTGACCGACAAGGGGTACGGCATCCGCTTCGCGATCGAGCCGAAGCCCAACGAGCCCCGCGGCGACATCCTGCTGCCGACCGTCGGCCACGCCATGGCCTTCATCGAGACGCTCGAGCACCCGCACCTCGTCGGCCTCAACCCCGAGGTCGGGCACGAGCAGATGGCGGGGCTGAACTTCACGGCCGGCATCGCGCAGGCGCTCGAGGCGGGCAAGCTCTTCCACATCGACCTCAACGGCCAGCGCGGCATCAAGTACGACCAAGACCTCGTCTTCGGCCATGGCGACCTGCACAACGCCTTCTCGCTCGTCGACCTGCTCGAGAACGGTGGCCCGAACGGTGGCCGCGCCTACGACGGCCCGCGTCACTTCGACTACAAGCCCTCGCGCACCGAGGACGAGTCGGGGGTCTGGGAGTCGGCGGCCGCCAACATGCGCATGTACCTGCTGCTGAAGGAGCGCGCGGCCGCCTTCCGCGCCGACCCCGAAGTGCAGGAGGCGCTCGCCGCCGCGCGCGTCGCCGAGCTCGCGCAGCCGACGCTCGCCGAAGGCGAGAGCATCGACGACCTGCTCGCCGACCGCAGCGCCTACGAGGAGTTCGACGTGAGCGCCTACTACAACGGCACGGGCTTCGGGTTCGTGCGGCTGCAGCAGCTCGCTGCCGAGCACCTCATGGGCGCGCGCTAGCCGCTGCCCGGCACGCACGGATCCACTGCCATGACCCTGGTCGCGGGCGTCGACACGTCGACGCAGAGCTGCAAGGTGCTGATCGTCGAGGCCGAGACCGGTGCGGTCGTCCGGGAAGGGCGCGCTCCGCATCCGGAGGGCACCGCGGTCGACCCGGCCGCCTGGTGGGCCGCGTTCGTCGCGGCGGTCGACGCGGCGGGCGGGCTCGCCGATGTCGCGGCGATCGCGGTCGGCGGGCAGCAGCACGGGCTCGTCGCGCTCGACGCCGATGGTCGCGTGGTGCGCGACGCCCTGCTCTGGAACGACACGCGCTCGGCCGGCGCCGCCGCCGACCTCATCGCCGAGGTGGGCGCGGCCGCGTACGCCGCGCGCACGGGCCTGGTGCCGGTCGCGTCGTTCACGGCGACCAAATTGCGATGGATGCGCGACCACGAGCCCGACCTCGTGCCGCGCATCGCGGCCGTCGCCCTGCCCCATGACTGGCTGACCTGGCGGCTGCGCGGCTACGGGCCGCTCGGCGAGAGCCCGCTTGGGCCCGTGCTCGACGAGCTCGTCACCGACCGCTCCGACGCGAGCGGCACGGGGTATTGGTCGCCCACGACCGGCGCGTACGACCTCGAGCTGTTCGCACTCGCGCTCGGGCGCCCGGCGCGCGAGGCCGACCCGACCCGAGCCCCCGCGCGCCTCCACAATTCAGGAGATCCGGCGGCCGTGGTGTTGCCGCGCGTGCTGCCGCCCGGCGTGTCGACCACGGTGGATGCCGCGACTCCTGAATTGCGGGGATCGCGGGCGGGGGTGCTCGTCGGCCCCGGTGCGGGTGACAACGCGGCGGCGGCGCTCGGCCTGGGCGCCGCATCCGGTGATGTCGTCGTGTCGATCGGCACGAGCGGCACAGTCTTCGCCGTCAGCCCCGAGCCGATCGTGGACGAGACCGGAGCGGTGGCGGGCTTCGCCGACGCGGCTGGCGCCCACCTCCCCCTCGTCGCGACGCTCAACGCCGCGCGCGTGCTCGACGCCGTCGCGGCGGTGCTCGGCGTTGACCACGACGGGCTCGCCGAGCTCGCGCTCGCGGCCGACCCGGGGGCCGGCGGGCTCGTGCTGCTGCCCTACTTCGAGGGCGAGCGCACGCCCAACCTGCCCGACGCCACCGCGACGCTCAGCGGCATGACCCTCGCGTCGACCACGCGCGAGAACCTCGCCCGCGCCGCCATCGAAGGGATGCTCTGCGGCCTTGCCGACGGGCTCGACGCCATCACCCGTCTCGGGCTGCGACCGCAGCGGCTGCTGGTCGTCGGCGGCGCGGCGCGGTCGGCCGCCGTGTCGACGATCGCCGCGCAGGTCTTCGGGGTGCCGGTCGTCGTGCCCGAGCCCGGTGAGTACGTCGCGCGCGGCGCGGCTCGGCAGGCGGCCGAACTGCTGGGTGCGACCCCGCCGTGGTCGCTCGCGGTTCATGCCGCGGTCGAGCATCCCGCGCAGCCGCAGGTGCGCGCCGCGTACGCCGCGGCGTACGCGCGCGCTCACGACACCGCCCCTTGAGAGGAGCACGGCCGTGCCCACCACCACGATCGTCATCGACCCGGCCGCCGTGGTCGCGCCCGTCAGCCGTCGCACCTTCGGGTCGTTCGTCGAGCACCTCGGCCGGTGCGTTTACGACGGCATCTACGAGCCCGGGCACCCCGAGGCCGACGAGCAGGGCTTCCGGCGCGACGTCATCGCGCTCGTGCGCGAGCTCGGGGTGTCGACGATCCGCTACCCGGGCGGCAACTTCGTGTCGGGCTACCGCTGGGAGGACGGTGTCGGCCCGCGTGAGAGGCGCCCGGTGCGCCGCGACCTCGCGTGGCGCACGCTCGAGTCGAACCAGGTCGGGGTCGACGAGTTCGCCGCCTGGTGCCGCCTCGTGGATGCGGAGCTCATGCTCGCCGTCAACCTGGCGACCCGGGGGGTGCTCGAGGCGCTCGACCTGCTTGAGTACGTCAACCACCCGTCGGGAACGCACCTCTCTGACTGGCGCGTGAGCAACGGCGCACCCGAGCCCTACAACGTGCGCATGTGGTGCCTCGGCAACGAGATGGATGGCCCGTGGCAGATCGGCGCGATGTCCGCGCACGACTACGGCACGCTCGCGGCCCGCACCGCGGCGGCGATGAAGATGGCCGACCCGACGCTCGAGCTCGTCGTCTGCGGCAGCTCGGGGTCGGGCATGCCGACCTTCGGCGAATGGGAGCGCACCGTGCTTGAGCGCACCTACCCGCACATCGACTACATCTCGTGCCACGCCTACTACGAGGAGCGCGGGGGAGACCTCGCGACCTTCCTCGCCTCGTCGCTCGATATGCAGCACTTCATCGAGGCTGTCGTCGCGGCCGCCGATCACGTCAAGCACACCCTCCGCCAGTCGAAGACGATCATGCTCTCGTTCGACGAGTGGAACGTCTGGTACTACGACCGCCACGTCGAGGCCGACCGCGACCGCGAGCCGTGGGGCACGGCACCCGCGCTGCTCGAAGACGTCTACTCGGTGGCCGACGCGGTCGTCGTGGGCAGCCTGCTCATCACCCTGCTGCGCCGCAGCGACCGGGTGCGGTCGGCGAGCCTGGCGCAGCTCGTCAACGTCATCGCGCCGATCATGACGACGCCCGGCGGAGCCGCGTGGCGGCAGACCACCTTCTTCCCCTTCGCGACGACGAGCCGTCTCGCGGCCGGCGTCGTCATCGATCCGGCGGTCACCACCGACAGCTACGCCACCTCCGCCTTTCCCGAGGTTCCGTACGTCGACGCGGTGGCCACGATCGACGAGCCCGCCGGCCGCGCCGCGGTGTTCCTCGTCAACCGGCACCTGACCGAGCCCCGCACGGTGTCGATCGCGCTCGACCGCCTTCCGGCGATGCACCTGGTCGAGGCGCTGACGCTCAGCGATCCCGATCCGTATGCGGCCAACACCCGCGAGCATCCGGACCGGGTCGGCCTGGCCCCGAACGCGTCGGCGCGCATCGAGGGGACGAGCCTGCTGATCGAGCTTCCGCCCGTGTCCTGGAGCGCGATCGCCCTCGCGGGGTGAGACCCGACGACGCATGACGCCCCGCCCAGAGCTGAGCATGCCGGGTCAGTCGGGGCCTAGCCCCGCTCGAGCCGATCCGTCACCCGCGCCAGCAGCTGAGTCAGCTGTTCGGCCTCGTCGGGCGTGAGACCGGCGTGCGTGAGCGCGCTCAGCTCGGCCCAGACGGCGGAGACGTGCGCGGCAGCATCCGCCCCCCGCGCGGTCAGGCTGACGAGTTTGGCGCGCGCGTCGCGCGGGTCGGGCGTGCGCTCGGCGAACCCGGCGGCCTCGAGCCGCCCGACCATCTTGGCGATGGTGGGCGGCTCGACGCCGA